>Ga0265293_10000871_pt1 | contig 69792 bp, 69 predicted proteins | sample Munlanlewell138R_FD_192505 | JGI IMG/M metagenome (GOLD analysis project Ga0265293, IMG submission 192505) | Leachate microbial communities from a municipal landfill in Southern Ontario, Canada - Leachate well 138R | ecosystem: Engineered > Solid waste > Landfill > Unclassified | place: Canada... | reverse complement strand
GCATGATTGTCATTTTGTATTCCAATCCCACCCGAGGCAATTTTTACGGAGCCTCTTGGGCAGCCCCCGTATTCAAGAAGATTGCAGACCACATATACATTACAAACCCCTATTGGAACGCTCCTGTCAACGCGTCGCAAAAAGCATCCTGAAAAACAAACTTATGAAGTTGTCGACCCTCATACAACCCCTTCTAGACAGTAAGATTACCGGACAGGTAGATCGCAATATCGCGGATATTTGCCAAGATTCTCGTCGCGTTCAAGAAGGAAGCCTGTTTGCTGCATTGCCGGGAAGCAAAACTGACGGACACCTGTTCATAAGAGACGTGGTACAAAAAAAGGCGGCGGCCGTTTTATACCAAAGGGGATGTTTTGACGATACTGCGTGGATGAACGCACACACGTCTACCACAACGTTTATAGAAGCGACCGACAGCCGCAAGGCGCTCGGTATCATAGCTCACGAAGCTTATGATTGCCCTTCGGAAAAAATCACCTTGATAGGTATTACGGGAACGAACGGGAAAACTACGACGGCCACCCTACTCTATACGCTCTTCAACCAAATGGGTTTGAAAAGCGGCTTGCTGTCCACCATTGCCAATTACGTGGGAGAAGAGATGGAACCGACGGCCTTAACCACACCGGACGTGTTGACCATCAACCGCCTGCTGTCAAAAATGGTGCAAAGCGGTTGTTCCTATTGCTTTATGGAAGTCAGTTCTCATGCCATAGATCAGCAGAGAACAGCCGGGTTGCATTTTGCAGGGGGCATTTTCACAAACCTGACCCACGACCACCTGGATTACCACAACACATTTGACAAATACAGGGATACAAAAAAAGCTTTCTTCGATACCCTGCCCTCTGATGCTTTTGCTTTGACCAATGCAGACGACAGGAACGGAAACATAGTAATTCAAAATACCCGCGCCCGCGTACACACATACGCTTGCAAACAATGGGCAGACTTCACCGCCCGTGTTCTGGAACGGACTGTGGAAGGAATGCAAATTGTCATAGACGGAACAGAGCTCTGGAGTCCGCTCATTGGTATGCACAACGTCTACAACCTCTTGTCTGTATACGCCTGTGCTCGTTTGTTGGATAGGCCGGCAAAGGAAACATTACGCCGTCTGAGCTCTTTGCAAACAGTAAGCGGTCGCATGGAGTACGTCCGTGGCGGCAACCATTTGACGGCCGTTGTAGATTATGCCCACACGCCCGATGCGTTGAAAAATGCTTTGACTGCTTTGCGTGAATTGTTGCTGCCGGGCCAACAGCTCATTTGTGTAGTGGGGTGTGGCGGCGATAGAGACCGCGCCAAGAGGCCTGTGATGGCACAAATAGCAGACACACACGCAGACGTCTGCGTATTTACATCTGACAACCCCCGGTTTGAAAACCCGGAAACAATCCTGGACCATATGATGGATGGTTTGTCGGCAGAAAGCAGAGAGCGCTGCCTGCGCATCACAGACAGATACCAAGCCATCAAAACAGCCGTTCGCACAGCGCCCAAAGGAGCCGTCATCCTGGTGGCGGGCAAAGGACACGAAACGTACCAAGACATACAAGGTGTGAAGAAACACTTTGACGACAAAGAAATACTTACCCAATTGTTAAACACCGGCTGATATGCTATACCACCTATTTGAATATTTGAAACAATACGTAGATTTTCCAGGAAGTGGTCTGTTTCGGTACATTTCCGTACGTGCTATTTTTTCCGTTATCGTAGCGCTTCTTCTTTCTATGATAGCCGGTAAGCACATCATTGCCCGTCTGAAAAAGCATCAGATTACAGACCAAGCAGTCAAGACCGGAGAAAACGGCAAGTCAGGAACACCTACCATGGGAGGCATCATTATCCTCTTGTCGCTCTTTGCTTCTGTGTTTCTTTTATGCGATTTGACAAATCTCTACGTACAGCTGCTGCTCGTCTCTACCCTTTGGCTCTCTTTGATAGGGTTTTTAGACGACTTGCTCAAACTTCGTTACAAAGCAGGGAAAGAAGGCGGCCGCCTGATGCGTTTTCTGCAAACACTGCAGCGCAAAGACCGCGACGGCATGAAAGGGAAACTGAAGATATACGGACAAGTAGGATTGGGTTTGATTGTGGGATTGGCTTTGTTTTTTAGCGACAGAGCCGTCATTGTAGAGTTAGGAAAAATTCCAAAAGACGTAAACGACACAGAACAAGTTGTTGTTCCGGAAGATATCCGCCATGTAAAGAGCACCAAAACCACCATCCCTTTTCTCAAAGACAATTTGTTTGACTACTCCTGGCTTACGCCCTTAAAAGGAGAAGCAGGACAAAAAGCCGGATGGGTAGTATACGTATTGGTGGCCATTTTTATTGTTACGGCCGTATCTAACGGTACAAACTTGACCGACGGCCGAGACGGACTGGCCACAGGAACGGTGGTCATAGCCGGGGTTACGCTGGGCATCTTGGCGTACCTGTCCGGTAACATCATTTATGCCCGTTATCTCAACATCATGTACATCCCAAATTCGGGAGAAATGGTCGTTTTCATGGCCGGTCTGATAGGTGCACTTGTGGGATTTTTGTGGTACAACACATATCCGGCCCAAGTGTTTATGGGAGATGTGGGGAGCTTAACCCTGGGAGGCATTTTGGCCGTGTTTGCTTTGATAATTCGCGTGGAATTGTTGTTGGTCATCTTGTGTGGCGTATTCCTGGCGGAAAGCGTATCTGTTATCCTGCAGCGGTGGTGGTACAAACGCACACGCATACGTAAAACGAAAGAATTGATGGAGCAGGGATCCTATACCTCCGGGGACGTCGTACCCGGAGAACGGATTTTTGTACGTACTCCGCTCCACGACCATTACATATACGACAGAAAAAAAGTAGAAGGCAACATCCGCCTGAAAGATCCGGAAAAACCCATAGCTGAACCAAAAGTAGTCGTTCGTTTCTGGATTATCAGTCTGTTGCTTGCCGTTTTAACAGTGATCACTCTAAAAATCAGATAATGCCGCACGATATGAACAACAAGCTGGTTATTCTGGGAGGTGGGGAAAGCGGAATGGGAGCCGCCGTCTTGGCTAAAAAACAAGGCTACGACGTGTTCCTTTCCGACGCCGGCTTTATACAACCCTCTGTGAAAAAGGTGCTGAAGGAAATAGAGGTGCCTTTTGAAGAAGGAGGTCACACGCTACCTGACATATTGCAAGCTCGGGAAGTAATCAAAAGCCCGGGCATACCCAACACGGCTCCCGTTGTAGAAGATGTCACTCAAATGGGCATCCCCGTTATTTCTGACATTGAGTTTGCCGCAAGATATACACCGGCCAAAAAAATCTGCATCACGGGAAGCAATGGAAAAACAACTACGGCTTCTTTGATTTATTATTTGCTGAAAAATGCCGGGCTGCATGTAGGTCTGGCCGGCAACGTAGGACAAAGCTTTGCGTATCAGGTGGCTACAAAAGACTACGACATTTACGTACTGGAGCTGAGCAGCTTCCAATTGGAAGGAATGTACGACTTCAAGGCAGATTTGGCCATTTTATTAAACATCACATCCGACCATTTGGACAGATACGGCGACGACCTTATGGAATACGCCAAAGCCAAGTTCCGAATTACACAAAATCTGGATCAAGACGATTGCTTCATTTTTTGTCGTGACGACGAAATCACCATGGAGCAATTGGATAAGATTGTGCTGAAAGCCAAAATGCTTCCCATATCACAAAAAGAAGTCGTAACGCAAGGAGCATACGCGCTAGACGGAAAGATGCACGTGACCTACGGCAAAGAAGAATTTGAGATGTTCCTTGACCGGCTGTCTCTCCAAGGCAGGCATAACGTATACAATTCACTGGCTGCCGCCCTGTCGGCAAAAATCATGGACTTGAGCAACCCGCAGATCAGAGAGAGTTTGAGCTCATTCAAGGGCGTTCCACACCGGATGGAGCAAACAGCCAAAGTAAGAGGGGCCTTGTACATCAACGACTCCAAAGCCACCAATGTGAACGCTGTGTGGTACGCATTGGAAAGCATGAATACACCTGTAGTCTGGATTGCAGGCGGACAAGACAAAGGGAACGATTACAGTTCTTTGTTTGAACCGGTTCGTGAAAAAGTAAAAGCCCTCGTCTGTTTGGGTACAGACAACAAAAAACTTTTGGAATCCTTTCAGGACAAAGTACCTGTGATTACAGAAGCTCACTCCATGGAAGAAGCCGTTGCACAAGCATACGATCTGGCCCGTCCGGGTGATACGGTATTGTTGTCACCGGCTTGTGCCAGTTTTGATTTGTTTAAAAACTTTGAAGACAGAGGAAATCAATTTAAAGAAGCTGTCAGAAAACTATAAAAGATGAGTAAAAATACGCAAAAAGAAATGTGGTTGAAGGGCGATAAATCATTATGGTCCCTGATTCTCGTATTTTCCCTGCTCTCCTTGGTTTTTGTGTATTCATCTTCCAGCCGCCAGGCCGTTATGGAAAATACCACCACGTTTTCCATAATGCTCAAACAAATGCGCCATATATTCTTAGGTCTTCTGATTGTTTATGTGGCCCATATTTTCCCGCTCGGATTTTATAGAAAAATGGCTTACATAGCTTACGTAGCCGGTTTGATACTTCTGGTATATACACTCTTTGGCGGTGTGACCTTGAACGACAGCACACGGTGGTTGTCTATTGCCGGTTTTCGTTTTCAGCCCTCGGAATTTGCCAAAATCTTCCTGGTTCTTTTTGTAGCCAAAGTGCTTGAAGACAGAGAAATGAGCTCGTTTAAAGAGTTTTTCCTATGGCTGTTTCTTCCCGTGGCCGTCTTTATCCTTCCTATTTTATGGGCAGGTTTTTCTACCGGCGTGTTGTTGGGATTGACTGTGCTTGTGATGATGCTGGTATCTAAAATAAAATTCAGATACATTGCCTCTGCCGTAGGTATTGTCGTACTGGCGGCCGGTTTGTCATACGGAGGTATGGTCCTCCACAGGACCATCAAAAAGAGCGACCACACGTCCCTTGCTTCCACATCGCGTCTGGCGACTGTTGAGAAACGTATTTCGTCTTTTTTTGGTTCGGAAAAAGGAAAAGAAGGGGAAGAAAAAGAAGAAACAGACCAGGAAATGTACTCGAAAGTAGCCATAGCAACAGGAGGTATTGGCGGCAAGCTGCCCGGGAACGGAACGCTACGCGAAGTGCTCCCGCTATCAAACAGCGACTACATATTTTCCATCATTGTGGAAGAGACAGGACTTTTTGGAGGCATTGCCGTCATTAGTTTGTATATGTGGCTTCTTTACAGCGTTATCCTACTTGTAAGAAAATGTACAAAAACATTTTCTGCCATGTTGGTGAGCGGTTTGGGGATTTTAATTCTCTCGCAAGCCATGATACATATACTCGTAAATGTGGGCGTGTTGCCCGTAACAGGACAAACCCTTCCCTTAATAAGTTTGGGTGGTTCTTCCGTAATGGCAGTGGGTCTTGCTTTTGGCATGATGCTGTCTGTCAGCCGGGCTTTGGAAGAAGAGCGGCTGTACACTATGGAACTTACAGAAAAAGAAAAACAACAATGGTTGCCAAATGAAGCAGAAGAAGGAATATAAAGTCATCATCAGCGGAGGAGGAACGGGAGGACACGTCTTTCCCGCCATTTCCATTGCCCACGCCATACGGGCACAAGTTCCTCAAGCAAATATTTTGTTTGTAGGGGCTCTAGGGAAAATGGAAATGGAAAAAGTGCCCGAGGCCGGATATCCCATTACAGGACTCCCCATCAGCGGGTTGCAAAGGGGCTTTTCCAAGCGCGCCTTGGCAGCCAATGCCAAGCTGCCTTTTTTGTTGCTCAAGAGCATCCTCCGTTCGTTTCAGATTCTGCGCCAATTCAAACCCCACGTAGCTGTTGGCGTGGGAGGTTACGCCAGCGGTCCTTTGCTTTGGGCTGCCGCCCGAAAACGGATTCCGTACGTATTGCAAGAACAAAACAGCTTTGCCGGAAAAACAAACCGCAAACTTGCCGGAAAAGCCACTTCTATTTGCGTAGCGTATCCCGGAATGGAGGCCTTTTTCCCGCCTTCAAAAATCGTGCTTACAGGGAACCCCATTCGCAGCGGTATTCGTCCCGCCTCGGCAAAAACAAAGGAAGAAGCCTTGCGGCATTTTGGTCTTTCGCAGGAACGCAAAACCCTTTTGGTTGTTGGAGGAAGTTTGGGCGCAGGTACCTTAAACAAATGTATAGAAACCTACTTGCCGCAAGCTGAAAAACACCCCGTGCAGGTCATCTGGCAATGCGGAAGAAGCGGTATAGAAAAAGCGACAGAAGCAGTGGGTAAATACCCGAATGCACCCGTTACCGCACATGAGTTCATAAGTCGTATGGATTTGGCTTTTGCAGCGGCCGACTTGGTGGTTACGCGAGCCGGAGCCGGCACCATTTCCGAACTGTGCGCTGCCGGTAAAGCCTGTATTTTCGTACCCTCTCCCAATGTGGCCGAGGATCACCAAACGCACAATGCCATGGCCCTTGTCAAAGAAAAAGCAGGACACATGGTACGCGATCGGGAAGCTTTAGAGACTCTGATGAGCAAAGCTTTGGAGTTGCTTTTTGACGACAAGGAGCTGAAATTGTTGTCACAAAACATATTGCAATTGAGCCGTCCCCACGCGGCGGAAGATATTGCTACACTTATTTTGAAACTGTAATGAAGTACGTCTATTTTCTAGGTATAGGAGGTATTGGGATGAGCGCCCTGGCAAGGTATTATCACCGGGCCGGTGCGTTCGTGTACGGTTACGACCTTACACAGACAAAACTTACCCATGTACTAGAAGAAGAAGGCATACGTATTCATTATGAAGACAACCCGGACTGGATCCCAACACAAATAAAAGAAAACAAAGAACAAACAATCGTTATCTATACACCGGCCATTCCGGCTGACCACAAAGAATGGAAATGGTTCAGAGAAAACGAATACGATATCATAAAACGTGCTGAAGCACTGGGTCGTATTGCAAAAAATCATACGACTTTGGCCGTAGCGGGTACACATGGAAAAACCACCACCTCCACCCTCTTGGCTCATCTGTTGCAACAATCCGGTGCCGGATGTACGGCGTTTTTAGGCGGAATTGCCAAAAATTACAACAGCAACCTCTTGTTGAGCGACGGCCCCTTTTTGGTGGCAGAAGCCGATGAGTACGACCGTTCGTTCCTTACGCTACATCCTCAATCTGCCGCCATTACATCTGTTGGGGCAGACCACTTGGATATCTACGGCACGCTTCAAGCCATAAAAGATGCTTTTGCCCGGTTTGCTGCACAAATCACGCCGGGAGGAAATCTGGTGTTGAAAAAGGGAGTGGAATTGCCTTTGCATTTACAAAAAGAAGTATCACTATACACATACGATTACGACAGTCCGTGTGATTTTTATGCCCAAAACATCTCTGCAGGCCCTGCTGGCACGTATTTCTTTGATTTGGTACTCAAAGATTGCCTTGTGAAAAATTGCCGGTTGGGAATTCCGGGAAAAATCCATGTTGAAAACGCAGTAGCTGCCGCCGCATTGGCTTATTTGAACGGAACAGCCCCGGAAGCCATCCGTAAAGGCCTGGATACTTTCACAGGAGTGTCAAGGAGAATGGACGTGCGTTACCTTACGGAAACAAATTGCTACATAGACGACTACGCACACCACCCCGATGAAATTCGTGCAACCGTTCTCTCTGTAAGAGCCTGGTTTCCCGACAAAGAAATTACCGGCATTTTTCAGCCGCATCTCTATTCCAGAACACGCGATTTTGCACAAGAATTTGCCCAATCTTTAAGCCTGTTGGACAAAGTAGTGCTCCTGCCCATATATCCGGCTAGGGAAGCCCCCATTCCGGGAGTGGATTCAGACATGTTGGCCCGGTTGATTGATGCAAAAGAAAAATATGTGATGGCTCCCCAAGATGTGGTGGAATTTGTGAAAAAACACAAGCCACAAGTATTGCTTACCATGGGAGCCGGAAGCATAGACAGGCTGGTAACCCCTATTACACAATGCCTTGAAGAAATGACATGACATGAAGAAGGTGTTTAAAAAAATATTGATCGTCTTTGGCTACTTGGTACTTACAAGTATGCTGGTGGCTTATTTTTATTTCACCTCTGTTCTTGTACATAAGAAAACGGAAGACAGATGTCAAGAAGTAGCCGTTTACATCAGGGATAGCGCTGCCATTCCGTTGACAACTGCAGAAGAAATTTTTTCTTACCTGTCAGAAACAGGATGGGTGCTTCCGGGAAAAGAGTTTGCTTCCATAGATTTGTTTCAATTGGAAAAAGACATTGAGAAATTCAATGCCGTACGCAAATGCAACGCCGTCAGAAATATAAAAGGAACCTTACGTTTGGATATATGGCAACACACCCCTCTTTTCTTATTGGAAATAGAAAACGGGACTTTCTATATTTCCAAAGACGGGTTCATATTCCCACGCCCGAACGAAAAACAGTTGCCCGTGCTTGTGGTAAACGGACACGTCCCTTTTTCACACGGACGGCTTTACAGAGGGAAAGCAGACTCTACAGACACATGGATTCAAGAAGCCATTCCCTTTGTGACCCACATTGTCAAAGACGCTTTTTGGTCAAAAAAGACAAAGAGCATATGGGTCCAGGCACCTACCGATGTTTGCCTGATGCCGGAAGAGGCTTTGGAATTAAAAATTGGAGACCTGCACAATTTTCCGGAAAAAATGTATCGCTTGCGAGAATTTTATCGCGTATTGGAACCGCGCGGAGGTGTGGAGAAATACAAAGTTGTAGATGCCCGTTACAAAAATCAATTGGTTTGCACACATAAAAAGTAATATATATTTAAGGAGATGATACCTATGAAAAAAACTGTTTCTGTTATAGACTTGGGGACCACAAAAGTGGTATGTTTGACCGGCATCAAAACGGATGATGGCTACAAAGTAATTGCATCCGGCCAAGCTCCTTCCCAAGGAATTATGAGGGGCGAAGTGGTAAACAACCAAACCGTACTGGAAACGCTCGTCCCCTTGCTGGAAGAATTGCAAGAAAAAACAGGTGTACCGGTAGAAGAAGCCGTTGTTGGGATAGCCGGACAGTACGTCCGTTGTAAATCTGTAAGCAGCCATTTCAACCGGGCAGATGCCGGCCGTCAGATTTCAGAAGAGGAAATCTATTCTATGTGGCTGAGTATGTACAATTCAAGAGTCAATCCCGGCGAAGAAGTGCTGCATGTGGTTCCGCAATCTTACCACGTAGACGAGTACCGAGGCCTTACAAACCCAATAGGCACGTTTGGAAGTTCCATAGAAGCCAATTATAAAATTTTCATAGGTAAAAGCGTTTCTGCAGAACATACAAAAAGAGCCATTGAAAGTGCAGGTGTACATTTAAAGAAATTGGTATTGGAACCGTTGGCAACGGCAGAAGCCGTTTTGGCAGACGATGAAAAAGAATTGGGAGTGGCCATGGTAGACATCGGAGGCGGTACTACAGATATTCTTGTATACCACGACAACATAGTCAGACATACAGCCGTCATTCCGTTTGGCGGAAACATCATCACAGAAGACATCCGCCAAGGCTGTCAAGTTACCATGCGCCAGGCAGAACAAATGAAACATCAATTTGGTTCCTGTTATATAGATTTGGCACCGGACAATACGGCCATTGTTCTTCCCGGTATAGGAGGACGTGAGCCCAGAGAAATATCTTTCAAATTCTTGTCCCATATCATAGAAGCGCGTATGGATGAGATTTTAGATGCCGTCCTGTATGAAATACAACAGAGCGGCTATGCAGACAGATTGGCTGCAGGTATTGTACTTACAGGAGGAGGTTCCCTGTTGGGAGATTTGGTTCCGTTCATCAAATTCAAAACGGGCATGGAAGCCAGAATCGCCCGGCCTCGTGGGGTGATATCTGACGACAGCGGCCAAATAAACCATGTCACGTATTCCTGCGCCGTAGGGATGCTCATTCACGCCTTTGAAGCCGTGGACCACTTTTCAGCCAACCGGCAACCTACCCTGGACGAAATTTTTGCCGAGGTAACTGCCGAAAAACCCAAAACAGCCGGAAAAACAGGGCGCTCGGCTGCACCTAAAAAAGCCCAGTCTGACAAAGTAATCATTGGGAACCTTTTCAGTAGCATCAGCAAATTCTTTAAAGAATCAGATAACCAAGCGTAAGAAAATGACACATAAAGAAGATGAATTCATTCCGTTAAATTGGGAAAACAACAGTTCCATTATAAAAGTAATAGGAGTAGGAGGAGGCGGTGGAAACGCAGTAAGCCATATGTATCGTCTGGGTCTTGCCGATGTGGATTTTATCATTTGCAACACAGATGCACAGGCCTTGGAGATGAGCCCTGTTCCGGAAAAACTGCAATTGGGTAGTTTGTTGACGGGAGGCCGCGGAGCCGGCTGCAACCCGGAAATTGCCAAAAAAGCAGCTCTTGAAAGCGAAGAGAGGATCAGAGCTCTGCTTGAAGGCGTGACAGAAATGGTCTTTATCACAGCCGGAATGGGAGGCGGTACGGGAACGGGAGCAGCTCCTGTCATAGCACGTATTGCACAAAACATGGGATTGCTCACAGTGGGCGTAGTTACCCTTCCGTTCCGTGACGAAGGAAAAGATTTTTTGGAAAGAGCGTTGGACGGGATTGAAGAAATGCGACAACACGCAGACTCCATGCTCATCATAGATAACGAAAAACTGTACAAAGTATACGGAGACCTACCTATATTTGAAGCGTTCCAACGTACGGACGACATCTTAAATACGGCTGTAAAGAGCATTTCAGAGATTATCACCCAACCGGGCTTTATGAATGTGGATTTTGCAGACGTAAAAATGGTAATGAAAGACAGCGGAATGGCCTTGATGGGTACCGGATCCGGTGCCGGAGAAAACAGAGCGGCTGAAGCTGTGAAAAACGCATTTGATTCGCCTCTTCTGGACGATGCCGATTTGACTCGGTCTAAAAACGTACTCATAAACATTACTTCAGGAAAAGAAAAAGCATTGTCCATGACAGAACTTTCAAGGATTATGCAATACATTTCTGATTACACGGGAGGAGCTTCCAACTTCAAACGCGGTATTGTTTGTGACCCCTCGTTGCAAGATGAAGTACGAGTAACGGTCATTGCCACAGGATTCAGTTTGCATTCGTTGCCTCCTATTGCTGTATACAGTGAAAACAAAGGCAACAAAACCGTAGAAAAAGAAGTCGTCTTTTTAGATGACCTATCCCAAGAAGAAGACTCCTCAACTGCCATGGAACATGATGTCTCTGTAGAAGATCAAGAAGGCTTTGACAACGACATCCACATAACGCGCAAACCGAGCGTCTTTACAGTAGATGCAACTTTTGAAACGTCTACGCAAACGACTCCGTTAAAAGGCAAGCCTGTGTTGATTGTGGAACCGGGGCAAGACATTACGGAATTGGAACAAATTCCGGCTTATAAAAGAAAGGAAGGCTACGGGTCTTCCTCTTTCGGAACAGATATTGTATCTCCGTCTAAACATACAATAGAAGAAAAAGACGGCCAACAAAGGCTGGGAACGGACAATTCGTTCATTCATCAAACGCAAGACTAATATGTCAACTCAACAAGTAAGGGTGCGTTTTGCACCAAGTCCCACGGGTCCTCTTCATATGGGCGGAGTTCGTACGGCTTTGTTCAATTACCTGTTTGCCAAAAAGCACAACGGGACTTTTGTTTTAAGAATAGAAGATACAGATTCGCGACGCTTTGTTCCCGGAGCCGAACAATACATTGTAGATGCACTTGCTTGGTGCGGCATCTTGCCCAACGAGGGCATACTTTCCGATGGCACACCTGCAAGCACCCCTTCCGATCAAAATCCGTACGCTCCGTATAGGCAAAGCGAACGAAAGTCCATCTATAAAGAATATGCTTTGCGCCTTATTTCAACAGGCCATGCCTATTATGCCTTTGATGCACCGGAGGAGTTAGACAATATGCGCAAAGAGGCGGAACAGAACGGTCAAACTTTCGTTTACGACAGCGTGCTAAGAAAAAGGACAAGCAATTCTCTGCTTCTGTCGGAAGAGGAAACAGCCCAAAGACTGCAAGAAGGCAACGATTGGGTCATTCGTTTTAAAATACCGGAAGACACAACCGTTGCTATGGACGATCTTATAAGAGGTTCCATGCACGTACACACCCACACTCTGGATGACAAAGTATTATGGAAAGCTCAAGACGGACTTCCCACCTACCATCTGGCCAATGTGGTTGACGACTACCTGATGCAGATTACGCACGTCATCCGAGGTGAAGAATGGTTGCCCTCCCTACCGCTACATTATTTGCTCTACGGGGCGTTCGGCTGGGAAACGGCCCGTCCGCAATTTGCACACGTGCCCTTGCTGCTCAAACCGGACGGAAAAGGAAAATTGAGCAAACGCGACGGCGACCGGTTGGGGTTTCCCGTATTCCCTCTGGAATGGAGCGGGTCTGACGGCGAAACAGCCACAGGATACAGAGAGTCCGGGTATTTTGCCGAGGCCTTCGTAAATCTCATTGCCTTGTTGGGGTGGAATCCGGGAACGGAGCAAGAACTGTTTTCTCTGGAAGAGTTGGTAGAGGCTTTTTCCCTGGAAAGAGTCCACAAATCGGGGGCACGCTTCAATCCGGAAAAAGCAAAATGGTTTAACGAACAGTATTTGCGCACATACCCGCAAGAGCGTCTGTTGGAATTGTATCTACCCATCTTGGCATCGCACAACGTAAATACTACTGGTGAAAAAGCCGGTAAGGTGCTAAGCCTGATAAAAAACAGAGCTTCTTTTGTACATGATTTTTGGGATTTGTCGTACTATTTTTTCCAACCTCCGACCTCTTACGATGAGCAGATGAAAAAGAAATTCATCACAGAACAGACACCGGATATCATACACCATGTAAAACAAACCTTGTCTGCATGTTCGCCTTTTGAAGCCACACATATTGGAAACGCACTCACCACATTGATTACGGACAAACAGTGGAAAACGGGACAAGTGATGAACACCCTCAGACTCACCCTGGTTGGTAAGGGAACGGGACCCGGTGTAGCAGAAATAATAGAAGTCATTGGAAAAGAAGACACCGCAAACCGCCTGGACAAGGCATTAAAGCAGTGGTTTGATGAAACATAACACACCCAGGTGGTGGCCTTTGCTGACAACAAATTTTCTGGGCGTCTTTAACGACAATTACCTGAAAACCTTGACGTGCTTTATTGCCGTTGCTTGGGTAGGCACCCACTACGAAGGCCCCCTTGTTTCTTTGGCAGCGGGATTGCTGGTATTTCCGTATGTATTTTTCTCTCCTCTAGCAGGTCGTTGGGCCGTTGTTTACAACAAAATCAAAGTAGTACGTATTGCCAAAGCAGCGGAAATCCCCATCATGCTCTTGGCTTCTATAGGTTTTTTAACAAAAAGTGTTTGGCTGGTGATGACTTCCATATTGCTCATGGGAGTTCAAAGTTGTCTGTTTTCTCCTTCAAAATACGGACTCATCAGAGATATTGGTGGAGAGGAAAAAATTGCCTACGGTACGGGAAATATGGAAACGGTATCGTTTTTAGGTATGATACTGGGAACCATGTCGGCTTCCTTCTTTGCAGGAACCGTTCCGGCTTTGGGGTTGGCCGTTATGTTCCTTTTCATAGCCGTCACAGGATACTTTACTTCAAAACACATTGTGGCAAAAGAACCGGTTACTGAAGAAAGCAAAGAAACAGTCCGCCCTTTCCTCTTTTTATTCCAAAGTGTAAAAAATGCACGGTCCTACCGGGGCCTGAACCAAGTAGTCATAGCTTTGTCTGTTTTTTGGTTTGTGGCGGGGATGATTCAAATGACCTTATTGATCTACTGCCGCAGAATTCTGGATATGACAGATTTTCAGACAGGGTTGGTACTGACGGCAGCCGCCGTAGGTACGGGAGCCGGCTGCTTCTTGTCGGGCTTGGTTTCCGGAAAATGGAACAACCGAATTGTGGTACCTCTATGCAGTTTGGGAATAGCTTTTGCCTTTCTTTCTGTATATTTTTTCTCTCTATCAGGCTTTTGGTTTGGTCTCTTGTTTTTCATAACAGGCCTGTTGTGTGGATTGTATAAAGTTCCCTTTGATGCAGCCATTATAGGCAAAGTCCCCGGACGCCGGCTAGGCCCCATGTTGGCATACGCCAACCAGATGTCCTTTTTATTTATTTTGGCCGCATCCGGAGTATTTGCCATCTTGACAAAAAACGGGAACACTGCTGCCGTATTTTTATTCCTGGGCGTACTCATGGCTGCTACAACATTGTTTGTGGTTTTTTCTAAGTATCTTTGGAGCCGCAATCAGGAAATATGAAAATTGAAGAAAGCCGTATAAAAGGTATTTGGATCATTACACCACGCGTATTTGAAGACGAGCGAGGGTACTTCATGGAATCTTACCTGAAAGACAAACTGGAAGAAAAGACAGGTCCCATCACGTTTGTTCAAGAAAACGAATCCATGTCGCGTTACGGTGTAACAAGAGGATTGCATTTCCAAAAAGAACCGTTTTCACAATCCAAATTTATACGTGTTGTAGTTGGAGAAATTTTTGACGTAGCCGTTGATATAAGAAGCGGATCATCCACATTCGGACAATTTTTTTCCACTCGTTTGAGTGCTGAAAACAAAAAACAATTGTTCATTCCCAAAGGATTTGCGCATGGATTTTGCGTGTTGTCTGAAAAAGCAGTCGTACAATACAAAACAGACACCTTGTACCATCCGGAATCCGAGGGTGCCTTCAGGTACGACTCTCCTTCCTTAGGCATTCCCTGGCCTTTGTCCTCCACAGAAATGATCCTCTCTGAAAAAGATAAAAACGCACCGTTTTTTACATGATGCAAAACACTGTCGTTCTGGACAAACACGCTTTACAAGGTCCGGCTCCGGACGCCCAAACCTCCATAAAGGAAGGAGTGGTGTTGTGTATGAACAAGCCTCTGAGTTGGACATCGGCAGATGTGGTACGCAAAGTGCGGTTTGCTTTGCAACGCCGTTGGCGTTTGAAAAAAATAAAAGTAGGTCATGCCGGAACGTTAGATCCGCTGGCAACAGGTTTGCTTATAATCTGTATTGGAAAGGCTACACAATTGGCCAATTTTTTTCAGGCTCAAGACAAGGAATACATAGCCGATATATTGTTTGGCGCAACTACACCTTCCTACGATTTGGAGCACCCCGTAGATCGTACGTATCCATGGGAACACATAAACGAAAAGATACTGGAAGATGCACTACATCGTTTCCTTGGAGAGCAACAACAAGTCCCTCCCGTCTACTCTGCCAAAGTCATTGACGGCATACGTGCTTATGAACTGGCAAGACAAGGAAACGCTCCAAAGATGAAAGAGCATACTATTTGCATACATGCTTTAGAAACCATAAGTTTTACTCCTCCCCGCCTTACACTCAAAATCAATTGCAGTAAAGGCACTTACATACGCTCGTTGGCACGAGATTTGGGGGCGGCTCTAGAGAGCGGTGCCCACTTGACTGCATTGCACCGTTCCAAATCAGGTCCCTATACCGCTGAGGACGCTATGAGTGTAGAAGATTTTGAAGAATTTTTTAAAAATGAAATAAAAAACACGACTGTATGAAGCTTTCACAATTCAATTTTGATTTACCGGCCGGATTGATTGCCCAATACCCCGTTGAAAACAGGGATGAATCCCGAATGATGGTTCTGCACAAAGATACCGGTCGTACGGAACATCTTATTTTTAAAGACATCATTCATCTTATGAACGAAAACGATGTCGCTATTTTCAACAACACAAAAGTATTTCCGGCAAGGCTCTTTGGAAACAAAGAAAAAACCGGAGCTGAAATTGAAGTGTTCCTTCTTAGGGAATTGAATAAAGACCAGCGTTTGTGGGACGTACTTGTAGATCCTGCTCGTAAAATCAGAATTGGAAACAAATTGTACTTTGGAGAAAACGAGGCCCTTGTTGCAGAAGTAATAGACAACACCACGTCAAGAGGAAGGACCCTGCGTTTTCTCTGCGACAGAACGTATGAAGAGTTCAAAGAAACGTTATACCGTCTTGGACAAATGCCCGTTCCGCGGTGGATTAGAAAACAGGCCGAGCCCATGGACGTGGAGCGTTACCAAACCGTATATGCAGAAATAGAAGGTTCCATTGCTGCTCCGGACGGAGGGTTGCATTTCAGCCGCGAATTGTTAAAACGCATGGAAATCAAGGGGGTAGAAAGAACACAAATCACCTTACACATAGGCATGGGCCATTTTAGAGCCGTAGACGTAGAAGACCTTTCCAAACACAAGATGGATTCTGAACCTATGGCGATCACTCCGGAAACAGCCCAAGTGGTAAACAAGGCAAAGAGTACCGGGCATCGTGTATTTGCTACGGGAATTGATGTGTTGCGAGCCATAGAAACGTCTGTAACCACAAAAAGAGAACTGACACACTTTGAAGGATGGACCAACAAGTTTATTTTTCCTCCTTACGATTTTTGTATTGCCAATGCGCTTGTCTCTAATTTTCATTTGCCAAAATCTACCATGCTTATGTTTGTAGCTGCATTTGGAGGATACGAAATGGTCATGGAAGCATACAAAGAAGCAAAAAAAGAAAAATACCGCTTTGGGGCTTACGGAGATGCCCTATTGATTATCTAGCAGGTTAGGCGTATATTTGAGAATGATTTGTGCGGAAGAAGATGTGTGTATATGTGCTCTGAGCCTGTGTTTCAGACACGAAGGCGGTTTAGCCAGAAAATTGTACGATTTTTACGGGAGTGCCCGTGCTGTTTTTCAACAACCTCTTGAAGAATTGGTCCAACACAAGGGCATGAGAAGAGGGCTTGTGAAGAACATTTCTGATCCCAACCTGTTCCAAGAAGCAGAAAAGACTGTCAAATGGTTGCAGTCTAAAAACGTTCGGACTGTTTTCATATATGATGACTCCTATCCGTACCGTTTGAGAGAGTGTCCGGACGCACCCTTGCTTTTGTATGTTTTTGGTCAAACAGACTGGAATGCGTCCCATGTGTTATCTATAGTAGGTACAAGACGCGCTACTATGTATGGAAAAGACGTGTGCAAAGACATTGTTTCAGGATTTCCTCAACTGGGACTACATCCCGTCATAGTAAGCGGCTTGGCTTTTGGCATTGATGTTACGGCTCATAAGGCCGCTTTGGAGCACAATTTGCCAACGATTGCCGTACTCCCGGCCGGCATAGATGTAATATACCCTGCATCGCACAGGTCCGTAGCCATAGATATTGCTAAAAAGGGAATGGTTATCAGTGAATTTCCACCCGATACGCAAGGAAACAAAAACAATTTCTTGCAACGCAACAGAATCATTGCCGGTTTGTCAGATGCCACATTGGTTGTTGAGTCCGGAGAAAACGGAGGTGCACTCATAACGGCACATCTGGCTCTGGGTTATTCCAGAGACGTACTGGCTGTTCCCGGTCGAACAACAGATAAAAATTCGAAAGGCTGCAACAACTTGATAAAAGAAAACAAAGCCGCACTCGTTACATGTGCACGCGACGTAGCGGACGTATTGCAATGGGATATTCCCGTAGAAAAAGACAGAAAGGCTGTACAACAAAAAATCTTTAATACCTTAGAGCCCGTAGAACAACAAATAGTAACGCAAATGCAACACACCGGCGGCAACATAGACGCATTGGCAGAAGCTTTGAATATGCCTTTCCCACAATTGGCAGTCGCACTAACGAATCTGCAAATCAAAGGTGTGGTGGAATGCAGTGAAAACAAAGAATTCAGACTCCTTCTATGATGATAGACACACATGTACACTTATACGACCAAGCGTACGATCAAGACAGAGACCAAGTAGTCGTACGCGCCCAAGAAGCCGGAGTTGCCCGCTGCATACTTCCGGCCATTGACAAAAATTCCTACCCGGCAATGGAAGCTTGTTTGCAAGCTTATCCCCATTTTTGTTACAAAGCCATAGGGGTACATCCTGGATCAATTGACAAAAACTACAAAACAGAATTGGATTTTGCTTTTTCAAAGAAAAAAGACGCCGTAGCCGTAGGAGAAATAGGGCTCGATTTTTACCGTTCGCAAGAATTCAAAAAAGAACAGATAACAGTATTGGAAGAGCAGCTGGAGTGGGCCAAAGAATGGGATTTGCCTGTGATTATTCATTCGCGATCGTCTTTTCCTGAATTGTTGGACACGTTCAAAAGGTGCCGGTTCCCCAATATGCGTGGTATTCTTCACGCTTGGTCTGCAGGTGTGGAAGTATTTCAAGAAGCCAACAAGTACGGTACATTTTATATGGGTATAGGAGGTGTGCTGACCTTTAAGAACGCTCGCCTGGCACACGTAGTGGAAAAAACACCCTTGTCAGACATTGTTTTGGAAACCGACGCCCCTTGGTTGGCTCCGGATCCTTATAGAGGCAAACGGAATGAAAGTGCTTACCTGGTGCACATTGTAAAAAAAATGGCAGCCATAAAAGAAATAAGTCTGCATGAAATTGTGTCTGTTACAACACAAAATGCATTATCTTTGTTGTTTAATAAAGAGACATGAAAAAACCGGCTGTTCTTGTCATATATACCGGAGGAACTATAGGAATGAAAGCTCATCCCGTAACGGGAGAGTTGGTGCCTTTCCGTTTTGAACACGTTTTGGAAGAGGTGCCGGAACTTAGAAAATTTGGGTTCCAAATAGACACCCTGTCTTTTGATCCCATTATAGATTCTTCCAATATCATTCCGGATTTTTGGATACGACTGGCTCTTCTTATTGAAGAAAAATACACCTTATACGACGGATTTGTCATCCTACATGGAACAGATACCATGAGCTATACGGCCTCGGCCCTAAGCTTTATGCTTAAAAACCCGGAAAAGCCGGTCATTCTCACAGGCAGTCAATTGCCCATAGGCATGCCCAGAACGGATGGAAAGGAGAATTTCATTTCTGCTGTAGAAATAGCTGCACAAAAAAGAGACGACGGCCACGCCATGGTGCCGGAAGTATGTATTTTCTTTCAAGAGAAATTGTTCCGAGGCAACAGGACCTTTAAATACAACGCAGAGGAGTTCCGTGCGTTCCGTTCTCCCAATTACCCTCCCCTTGCAGAAGCAGGAATCCAAATCAAATACAATACACACGCCATCAAATACCCAAAAAAATGGGGGCAAAAACTTGAAGTATGCACCCGTTTGGGAACAGATGTAGCCATCTTAAAAATTTTCCCGGGTATTGAAGAAAAAACAGGCAAAGCGTTGCTGAACATTCCGGGATTAAGGGCTGTAATCTTGGAAACATACGGACGCGGTAACGCCCCTTCGCTTGACTGGTTGCTGAAAAGCTTGACGGATGCTGTAGCAAAAGATATCATTATCTTAAACATCACTCAGTGTCCGGCAGGAAGCGTATCTATGGAATCGTATGCTTGCGGAGCTCGATTAAAAAAAGCCGGAGTGCTAAGCGGATTGGATATGACAACAGAAGCCGCATTGACAAAAATTATGTTATTAACAGGACTACACTCTGACAATAAGAAAGTTAGAGAGCTTTTAACCGTTTCTTTAAGTGGTGAATTTTAATACAAATGTTTGCATTTCTACTTTTTTAAGTAACTTGCGATGTTTTTAACTTATTTATAAGGAGAGGTGGCCGAGTTGGTCGAAGGCGCGCGCCTGGAAAGTGCGTAAACTCCAAAAGGGTTTCGTGGGTTCGAATCCCACTCTCTCCGCAACGACAATATTACAACGAACAATATTACAACGTTTGATAACTATAAATTCTTAACTCTAATTATTCAACAGAAATGAAAAAGTTTTTCGTATTTTTGGCAGTTCTAGGGTTCATTACCATTTCTGCTCAGTACGCAGTTGCACAAACAGCCACCTTGACAGGTGAAACAGAACAGGTTGAAATCCCCGTTCACCAACAACTCAAAACAAAATTTATTGAAGGTGGTCCCGAATTTATGGCAGTTATTCTGCTTTGTTTGGTGTTTGGCCTGGCTTTAGCCATTGAGCGTATTATTTATTTGACGCTAGCAGAAACAAATACCGGCAAATTGCTAGATAAAGTGGAAAACGCCATGAAAGAAGGTGGTGTAACAGCTGCTATGGATGTTTGCCGCAATACTCGTGGACCGGTAGCAAGTATCTTTTATCAAGGCCTCTCTCGTGCAGACCAAGGACTTGAAATTGTAGAGAAGTCTATCACTTCATACGGTTCTGTGCAAATGAGCCAACTTGAAAAAGGTCTTTCTTGGATTCAGCTCTTTATTGCTATTGCACCTATGTTAGGTTTCATGGGTACAGTTATTGGTATGATTGCGGCCTTTGACGCTATTGAAGCTGCTGGAGATATTTCTCCCAACATTGTAGCCGGCGGTATCAAGGTTGCTCTTATTACCACTGTTTTTGGTCTTATCGTAGCCATTATTCTCCAATTGTTCTACAACTACCTGGTTGCCAAAATTGACGGTATTGTACTGAAGATGGAAGATGCTTCCATTGCAATGGTTGATATTTTGGTCAAATACGAAAAATAAAACAAGGAAATGAAGAATATATCAAAAATAACCGTATGGGTACTCTTTGCAGTCAGTATCTTGCTTACTATATTGTATCTAATCAATATTGGCGGTAACAAACTGGATGCATGGACATATACCTATCTGAACTGGGCCTACGTGATGATAGCCCTATCTGTTATTCTGATTGTCCTGTTGCCTATATTGACTTTCAAACAAAGAACCGTTAAAATAAAACCCCTTTTGATTACTTTGGCAATCGCCATTGTACTTGTTGGCGGCTCTTATTTGTTAGCTCCGGGTACACCTGTTACCTTAGCAACAGGAACTGTAGTGGAAGGGTCTGTGGTAAAGTTTACAGACACCTCTATTTATATGACTTACATTCTGGTGGCATTTTCGGGCATTGCCATAGTAGGCGGCTCGATATACAATGCCCTCAGAAAGAATTAATCCGGTAAATTTTAAACAATTATGGCAAAACCAGCAGGTGAAATCAATGCAGGCTCAATGGCAGATATAGCTTTCCTGCTGCTTATATTCTTTCTGGTAACCACTACCATGGACGTTGAAACAGGAATCCAACGCCGTCTGCCTCCTATGCCCGATGAAAATCAGAAGCAAGAGGTTGAGCAGATTAACAAAAGGAACATTATGGTAGTTCTAATCAACCAGAGTGACCGCTTGTTCGCAGGCGGGCAGGAAATGCACATTACCATGCTGAAAGACAAGGTCAAAGAATTCATTGTCAACCCCGCCGACCTTCCGGACCTTCCGGAAAAACGTGAAAGGAACATCGAAGACTTTGGGCCCATCATGGTTTCCCGTGCCGTTGTATCTCTGCAAAACGACCGCGGTACTTCATACGACGCCTACATTCAAGTTCAGAACGAACTGGTGAAAGCGTTTAATGAAGTTCGGGACGAATTTGGCATGCAACATTTTGGTAAGAAATACAATTCCCTAGATGAAGACCAGCAGCGGATAGTCAGAGAAGCCGTTCCCATGAACCTCTCTGAAAGAGAACCCAGGGAAGTTGGAACCAGAAGAAGAAGAAGATAGGAGGAAATCATTATGGCAAAATTTAAATCGAGCTCAAGTAAAGAACTGAAACCCCTGAACACGGCATCCCTTCCGGATATTGTGTTTATGTTGTTGTTCTTTTTCATGATATCTGTAAGCTTCCGCCAAACAGAAACAGTAGTTACCGTTAAGCTCCCGGAAGCAACAGAAATTGCGAAATTGGACAGAAAAGACTTAGCAAGCTATATCAATATTGGTACGCCTCTGACAACTTATCAATCTCAATACGGAACAGATGCAAGGATTCAGCTCAACGACGCATTTAGCAACATTGACGATATCCGTGACTTTATTGCAGCATCGCGCGAATCTATGTCAGAAGCAGACCGTCCCTTTATGACGGTTGCCTTAAAAGTAGATGAGAACGTTCGTATGGGTATTGTAACAGATGTGAAACAGGAGTTACGCCGTTGTTCTGCACTTAGGATTATGTATTCCACGCGCAGAAAAGCAGAGAAGACCTATTTCTGATAAATACAGTACATAAAGACGACCGACCGGAAACATGACCGGTCGGTCTTTTTTTTTACCTTTGCATTGAAACCAACTTATTTATTTCACATGAAACGTTTATTTACAATTCTTACCATCGCAGTCTTATTTGCAAGTTGCCAACAACAGCAACCGCAAGCAAAATATGTGTTTTACTTCATTGGCGACGGAATGGGACTGGCCCAGGTTTCCCTGGCAGAAGTCTGGCTGGCAGACCAAAACGGTGATATCGGCTCCGTTCCTCTCAGTTTTTCGGAATTTCCCGTATTGGGAACGGCAACTACACATAGTGCCAGCAACATCATCACATGCTCTTCTGCAGCCGGCACGGCATTGGCTACCGGTGAAAAAACAAAAAACGGCATGCTGGGTATGACTCCCGATACGCTCCCCATACAAGCCCTGACTTATAAAATCAAAGAAGCGGGATTCAAAGTAGGTGTTACCTCTACGGTCACTATAGACCACGCTACCCCTGCCGCTTTTTACGCAAGCGTACCGTCCAGGTCTGATTATTATGACATATCCTTACAACTGGCAGAAACCAATTTTGATTTCTTTGGCGGCGGCGGCTTTATCCAACCGGAAGGAAAAGAAAAAGACAAACCCCACGTGATTCCCATCATTGAAGAAGCCGGCTATACGTTTGCATACGGCATGGAGGAATTTGAGGAATTAAAGGACGCAGAAAAAATGGTACTGCTGCAAAACAAAGACAAAAAGTACCTGGAAGCCGTTCCGTTTGCTATTGACCGCGACGAAGAAGATATGACGCATGCAGACATCATCCGTGCGGCTATTGAATTTTTGGATAATGAAGAAGGCTTCTTCTTGATGAGCGAAGGCGGACGTATTGACTGGTCCTGTCACGCAAACGACGCCCTTACCACCATTCTTGAAACAATAGATATGGACCTGGCCGTCCAAATAGCTGTGGCCTTTGCTGAAAAACATCCGAACGAAACATTGATTGTGGTTACGGCAGACCACGAAACAGGCGGCTTGTCTTTGGGATGGGAAAAACGTTATACCATGCACTTTGACCAATTGGAAGAACAAACGGCTTCTAAAGACAAACTGCTGGCCGACGGCAAAAAGAAAGAAGTGGAGAAAATTGAAGAAATGAACCGCAAGGCAAGAGTGGGATGGACCACCTCTTCCCATACCGGTATACCTGTACCTGTATATGCCATGGGCACACGCAGCCAATTGTTTGGAGGAAGAATAGACAATACAGATATCCCCAAGAAAATTCTGGAAGCCATGGGCGTACCCTTTTAACGCATAAAAAGAGGTATTCATCGGGTTGTATTCCTATGTTCGTCGGAGATCTTTTGTACGATTGTACATGTAGCCGTATGTTTGTTTTCAAACAATAAAATAGTATTCAAATGGAAATTTTAGACAACGGGGACTACAGAGATCCCATAGAACATAGAAATGAGGGCCCCCGCTCCGGAGGCCTGTTTATTGGGGTGGCTTTTATGATAGTGGGGCTGATTTTGCTGCTCCATTACACAGGTTTGATTTCTTCAGGAGTAAAAAACATTGTACTGTCGTGGCAAATGATCGTGGTAGCTATTGGTGTATATTTGCTAACCAGAAAACAAACTACCCAAGGCTTAGTATTGTTATTCATAGGAGGTGTTTTCCTATTGCCCAGGCTTAAATTCCTTCCAATTTTTTCAGATTGGGGTTGTTTCTCCTGGGTTTCTTGGGCAACCATGTGGCCCATCATACTAATCGCTCTAGGTATTCTCATTTTCGTTCGTTCCGGAATCACAAACCGAGGCCAAAATTCAAGCCACAACCATAAGGAATTTTCAAAATTCACCAGCAGAAGTGAAAACGGGAAAGTGTATTACTCTCTGGTTTTCAGAGGGGCCGATAACGTATTCCTTGAACCGATATTCCGCGGAGGTAAGATTGAAACTGTCTTTGGAGGCTTGACACTAGACCTGCGCAAAGCCGAATTGCAGGAAGGAGTTTCCGTTTTGCACCTATCTACTGTATTTGGAGGTGCCACTTTGCTGGTTCCTCCCCATTGGAACGTTGAAGTACAAAGCAACTGTGTATTTGGCGGCTTCAAGGACAACCGGCCGTATGTAGACAAGACAGATACCCACTCCCGATTGATCATTAAAGTAGAATGTGTTTTTGGAGGTGCAGAACTCAAGTAAATATACCCGAATAGTAAGCGGAAGCGCCTTGATTTTACTGGCATTTCCGGTTTCTTTTTTACCGGGTCTACTGCTTTCTTTGCCTCTTCCGATCTTATGGGCAGATGCGCTGGCATTAGCTGCCTCCCTCTCTCTCCTCGGCTTTTTTACCTGGAAAATGAAAAGATACGGCATGCCGGAAGCTGTGCGGTATTTGCTTTTTTTCATAGGTACTTCCGGTATACCTCTATTGGCTCTATCGCTTTTGTTTCCTACAGATATTTTCAAACTGTACCTTCCCCTCTATCCCATGCGACTGCTTTTCATCGCCTTGCTGTGTTTGGTTTTCTTGTACCGGGAAAGGAGTCAAAAAGAAGATACCGAACAGACATCGGTAATACCCGAACAACCATCGAACAACACTCCCGAAGGACCGTACCCGGAACATATCCTAGTCCGTTCCGGAAGCAGTTTGAAAGTCATTCCTCTAACAGACTTGATACTCATTCAAGCCGAGGGAGATTATATAAGAATAGTTACATCGGACGGTTTCTGGCTTAAAGAAGAAACCATGAAAAAGATGCAAGAAATACTACCTCCATCGCAATATGTGAGGGTACACCGCTCTTTTATTGTTAACATCGGCAAAATAAGCCGAATAGAACGTTGTGGCCAGCAACAATACGTCCACCTGACAAACGGAACGTCGGTACGAATAAGCGCATCTGGGTATATGAGCCTCAAGAATGTCTTAGGTTTTTAGTATTTTTGCAAAAAATAAAACCATATGGATTATAAGATAAAAGACTTGGGATTGGCTGATTTTGGCAGGAAAGAAATTGAGCTGGCGGAACAGGAAATGCCCGGACTTATGGCGCTGCGTACCCGCTACAAAGGCAAACAACCTTTGAAAGGTGCCAGAATCACCGGAAGTCTTCATATGACCATTCAAACGGCTGTGCTTATAGAAACACTCAAAGAACTGGGTGCAGATGTAAGATGGGCTTCTTGCAATATCTTTTCTACTCAAGACCATGCCGCAGCCGCTATAGCCGCTGCCGGAATTCCTGTATTTGCCTGGAAAGGAGAAACCATAGAAGAATATTGGTGGACTGCTTTGCAAGCTCTTTCTTTCCCGAAAGGCATGGGACCTCATTTGATTGTGGATGACGGCGGGGATGCGACTTTATTGGTTCACAAAGGCGTTCAGGCAGAAAAAGATCCTTCTACATTAGACAAGCTCACAAACAACGCGGAAGAGAGAGCCATAGCTGCTATCTTAAGGCAGAAATTGCAAGAAGATCCCGGTTTTTGGACACGGATGGCTGCACAGATCAAAGGAGTAAGTGAAGAAACGACTACGGGAGTACACAGGCTTTACCAGATGTTTGAAAAAGAAGAGTTGCTCTTTCCGGCCATCAACGTAAACGATTCCGTTACAAAATCCAAATTTGACAATTTGTACGGATGCCAAGAATCTTTGGCAGACGGACTCAAACGAGCCACAGATGTAATGATTGGTGGAAAAGTAGTCGTTGTATGCGGATACGGAGACGTCGGAAAAGGCTGTGCCAGAAGTATGCGCTCTTACGGAGCTCGAGTCCTCGTCACAGAAGTAGACCCCATTTGTGCGTTGCAAGCTTCTGTAGAAGGCTTTGAAGTACGCAGATTGGAAAACTGTCTGGAAGAAGGACGGATTTTTGTTACAGCAACGGGAAATTGCGATGTCATTACCGTTGAGCACATGGCAGCCATGAGGGACAATTCCATTGTATGCAATATCGGCCATTTTGACAACGAAATTCAAGTAGATGCATTGCTAGCCTACCCCGGCATAAAACGCACCACCATAAAACCGCAAGTAGACCAATTCACATTCCCGGACGGACATTCCATCTTGCTTCTAGCAGAAGGCAGGCTCGTGAACTTAGGATGCGCCACAGGACACCCCTCCTTTGTCATGAGCACCTCTTTTACAAACCAAGTATTGGCACAAATAAGCCTATGGAGCGAACCTCATGAAACGGGAGTCTACCTGCTCCCTAAAAAACTGGACGAGGAAGTGGCACGATTGCACCTGGACTATTTGGGTGTTGAACTCACGACTATGACAGACAAACAAGCAAAATATATTGGTTATCCTAATGAAGGACCTTATAAACCACATTTTTACAGATATTGATTATGACAAAATCACGTACAAAAATTAAAGAAGTGCTGCAACTGCAAGCCGGTATCCCTGTGCAAGTGAAAGGGTGGGTACGTACAAAAAGAGACATCAAAAACATCACCTTTATAGCTCTGAACGACGGCTCTACAGTTGATAACGTCCAGATAGTATGTGATATGAAGGTTTTCACAGAAGACCAACTGCGTCCCATTACTACCGGAGCCTGTATAAGGGCTAAAGGCATGCTTGTGGCATCCCCGGGGGCAGGGCAATCTGTTGAAATAGAAGCACAAGAGATCGAAATATACGGCACGGCAGACCCGCAGTCTTATCCTTTGCAAAAAAAAGGACACAGTATGGAATTTCTCAGAGAAATTGCCCACCTGCGGCCGCGTACCAATACGTTTGGTTGCATATTCAGAATCCGTCATGCCATGGCCTATGCCATTCATAAATACTTTAACGACAAAGGCTTTGTATATATACATACACCTATTATAACGGCCTCTGACTGCGAAGGTGCCGGTGCCATGTTTCAAGTGACTACCTTAGATTTGGAAAATCCACCCAAAAAGAAAGACGGCGGCATAGATTATACGCAAGATTTCTTTGGAAAGCTCACGAGTCTAACCGTAAGCGGCCAATTGGAAGGAGAGCTGGGAGCTATGGCTTTGGGAGAAGTGTACACGTTTGGCCCTACTTTCCGTGCAGAGAACAGCAATACACCAAGGCATCTTGCCGAATTTTGGATGATTGAACCGGAAATAGCCTTTTACGACATCCATGAAAACATGGACCTGGCAGAAGATTTCATCAAATATTTGGTCCGCTACGCCTTGGAGAATTGCAACAGAGACCTGCAATTTCTCAACAAGATGATTGATAAAGACATCATCAACAGATTGGAAGGCGTGTGCAAAACGGCATTCGCCAGAATTACCTATACAGAAGCTGTAGATATCCTACTAGAAAGCGGGCAAAATTTTGAATTCCCGGTATCGTGGGGCGTGGATTTGCAAAGCGAGCACGAAAGATACCTTGTGGAAAAACATTTTCAACGTCCCGTCATTGTAACAGACTACCCTAAAGAAATCAAGGCGTTTTATATGAAAGAAAACGAAGACGGAAAAACCGTCAGAGCCATGGACGTCTTGTTCCCAAAAATTGGGGAAATCATTGGAGGTTCTCAAAGAGAAGCAGACTATGAAACCCTCAGACGCCGCATTAAAGAAATGGACCAATCGGAAGAAAATTTACAATGGTACCTGGATACGAGACGTTTTGGAACGGCTCCTCACTCAGGATTTGGATTGGGATTTGAACGATTGCTTCTGTTTATCACAGGTATGGCTAACATCAGAGATGTTATTCCTTTTCCCAGAACACCAAAATCTGCAGAGTTTTAAATTATGTTGGTCATTGGCATTGCCGGAGGTACCGGTTCCGGAAAAACAACGGTAGTAAACAAAATCTTAGAAAGCCTTGACAAGACTCAAGTTACTGTAATACCGCAAGATTCCTATTACAAGGACAATTCCCATCTTCCGTTGGACAAAAGACAAGAATTAAATTTTGACCATCCCCAATCCATAGACTGGGAATTGATGGTGAAACATTTGAACTTTCTTAAAACCGGACATCCTATAGAACAGCCTATATATTCTTATATAACATGTACACGGTCTCAAGAAACCATCCATATAAAACCTACGCGCGTCATTATTGTGGAAGGGATTCTTATTTTTACAGACCCTCCCCTAAGAGACTGTCTTGACATGAAAGTGTATGTAGATGCAGATCCGGATGACAGACTCTCTCGTGTTATATCAAGAGATATTGTAGAAAGAGGACGCTCTGTAAATAAAGTGTTGGAAAGATATGAGAAAACGGTAAAACCTATGCATTTGCAATTCATAGAGCCTACCAAGCGTTACGCAGATATCATTATTCCGCAAGGTGGCCATAACAAAGTGGCCATCAAGATGCTCATATCTGCCATAGAGCAAGTGTTGCGCACCCGGTAACTATTTGGGTAATGAAGAAAGAAACAAAGACAGGTGTTTATCTGACCGTCATTGTACATTTGGTGGCGTTGATCGTTATTTTGTCTGCTCAGATTTCCTCTTTGGTAAGAAAAGAGTCGTCTTTTGTTTTGGATTTCAGCCAACAAGAAAAATGGGAGGAAGAACAACGCAAAGAACAGATGAGAGCAGAAATCAGCGAAGGGTTGGATGAACTCATCTCTGAAATTCAAAGACAAACAAGAAATGTTGCGGTAGATGCCACCCAAAGAAACAGAATGCTTAGGGACGATCGCCACAAAGACCCTGCAGAAGTCTATAAAGAAGCGGAAGAGTTGCAAAAACGCCTGGATGCTGCCAGAAGAGAAATAGAAGAACAAACCGGACCGGAAGTTCCGGTAGCGAACAAAAAAGACGAGAAAGAAGAAAAAGCAAAACCTTATACAGGTCCCGCCGTACTGGAATACTCCCTGGAAGGAAGAAAAGCTATTAAATTACCTATTCCAGTATACAAATGTTTGGGAGGTGGCGACGTGACCGTAGCCATACAAGTAGACAGAAGTGGCATTGTGAAAAGAGTGGCGATTGTGCAAGATTTCTCTTCGCAAGATAGGTGTCTGCAAGAGTTTGCCTTGCGAGCAGCAGGTCTCAGCCGCTTTACAGCGTCTGAACAAGCACCTCCTCTACAGCCCGGAGAAATTGTCTACCGTTTTATTCCACAATAACCCTAAAAAAACGTATTTTTACTCTGTGAACGAAAAAGAATACAACCAATTAAAGGAACTGCTCAGAGAATTGGAACAGAGAATTGACGCCCTTTACAAAGGCGCAACAACCGAACTTGAAGCCGAGCCTGTTGCCGGACCTGAACCTGCTGCTGTAGCAGTAGCTATGCCAGAATTTGAGCCTGAACCTGTTGCCGAGCTTGTTGCCGAGCCTGTTGCCGAACCTGTTGCTGAACCTGAAGCCGTTGCCGAGCCGGAGCCTGCCTTTGAGTTGGAGACAAAACCGGAAAAAGAACCGGAAATTGTTGGCGACTTGTTTGCTCCTATGGCCAACAGACCCACCGTTGCAGACTCTTTAGCCAAATACAAAAACAGCGGGCCCTTAAACGATATTATTCCACTGAATGATAGACTTTTATATTTAAAGGTTCTTTTTTCTGACAACAGAGAGCTTTACGATTCCACCCTTTCCCGCTTGCAATCATTTGATAGACTGCAACAAGCAGAAGATTACCTGGGGACCCACTTTCCCTCCTGGGAGTTGTCTTCACCGGCTGTGCAGAAATTTTTATCGCAATTAAAGCATGTGTTCTAAACTCATCATAGTGCCCACACCCATTGGGAATTTGGAAGATATAACGCTAAGGGCTTTGGATGTGCTCAAGCAATCAGACCTTATTCTAGCAGAAGACACACGTACGAGCGGTATTCTTTTAAAAAAATACAACATTACCACCCATAGGCAATCTTACCACACATTTAACGAACACAACCAAGTAGACACCCTCATTAAAACCATTGGAGAAGGAAAACAAGTGGCGCTTATAAGCGATGCCGGTACGCCTGGCATATCGGACCCTGGATTTCTTCTGATAAGAGCTTGTATAGCTGCAGGTATACAAGTAGAATGTCTTCCCGGTCCCACGGCGCTCATTCCGGCTTTGATAAACAGTGGTTTTCCCTCGGACCGGTTTTGTTTTGAAGGGTTTCTGCCTTTAAAAAAAGGAAGAAAGGCACGCTTGGAATCGTTAGCCACAGAAACACGAACTGTAATTCTCTACGAGTCACCGCACCGGTTGCTAAAAACATTGGGACAGTTGTCAGACGTGCTTGGGGAAGATCGCCCGGCCGTTGTTTGCAGAGAATTGACAAAAATCTATGAAGAAACCGTAAGAGGTTCTCTAAGAGAGCTCTGTACATGGTTTGAAGAACATCCGCCAAAAGGAGAAATAGTTATTGTGCTGAAAGGAAAAGGAAGGGATGAAAAGACAAAACAATAAAAACAAACACAAGTACATTGTTCACGCCACCGGTATAGCAGGGATTCTTATTTTGCTGCTTCTAAGATTGTTTGTAAAACAACCGGCTACTACATGGCACACAGAATGGGCACATGAAATAAGCGATACGATCTTCCATAACAATTCGTCGCAAACAATTGCTCCTTTGCCCAAAAAAAACACCTTGCCTGTACGCGATACCCACAAACGTGCCAAAGCAGACTCCTCCGCTGTTCCGGTTAAAACAGAGTCGTACCGGCCGCATACTCCCTTAAAAATTGAACTCAATACAGCAGATAGTTTGGACCTTTTATCCCTTTACGGTATTGGACCTTATTACGCACAAAAGATTCTGGAATACAGAAAACGACTGGGCGGCTTTGCCATTCCTGAGCAACTTTTAGAAATAAAAGGCTTTGACAAAGAACGGTTGGACGGATTTTCAGACAAGGTTTTTGCAGATTCCACACTCATATTAAAAACAGATCTAAAAACAGCTACAGAAGCACAATTGGCCAACCACCTGTATATTGGAAAATATTTAGCCCGGTGCATAATCCTGTACAGAGAAGTATCCCACCCCGATTCGTGTTCCATGCATCATTTGGTTGAGCACGGAATTCTCACAAAAGAACAAGCCCGCCGGATAAGTTGGTATCTGCATTAAACAGGATTTGTCTATCTTTGTTTTATGAATATTCTATCTACTAAAAATGTGGTCAAGGCCTTTGAAGGACACTTGGCTCTGGATAGAGTCAGCATAGACATCCCAAAAGGAAAAATATTTGGACTTTTAGGACCTAACGGAGCCGGAAAAACCACATTGCTAAGAATTGTCAATCAGATTACAGCTCCCGATTCAGGAAGCGTTTTTTTTGATGGACAGCCTTTAGAGGCTAACGACGTTTTCAAAATAGGATACTTACCTGAAGAAAGAGGGCTGTATAAAAAAATGAAAATTGGAGACCAAGCCATGTACCTTGCCAAACTCAAAGGCATGTCCCATTCAGATGCCTTGTCCAGCCTGAAAGCTTGGTTTATCCGATTTGAAATACAGGCTTGGTGGAATAAAAAAATTACTGAACTTTCTAAAGGCATGGCACAAAAGGTGCAGTTTGTCACAACGGTAATGCACAACCCCAAGTTGCTGATTCTAGACGAACCTTTCAGTGGTTTTGATCCCATTAACGTGGAACTTATAAGAAAAGAAATCATCAGACTCAAAGAGGAAGGCACGTCCATTGTCTTGTCTACTCACAATATGGAGTCTGTAGAAGAAATGTGTGATTCCATAGCTCTTATAGACAACGCACGTTTGATTGTTTCCGGCGAATTGCAGGACATCAAACGAATTCATGGCGACAACCATCTTGAAATCCTTTACCGCGCATCGGAACCGTTCTCGGAAAGCACATCTGCTGATGCTCCATTTTCTATCATTTCTAACGGTACAAAAGACGATTTGTTTCAAACCGTCATTGAACCGAAAGAAGGATACAGCACCAATCAAATTCTGGAACACCTCTTTCCACACGTAAGCATTATAGGTGTCAGTGAAATTATTCCCAGTATGCGCGACATCTTCATCAAACTGGTTCATAAAAAGGAGGGAAATACATGAATTTTAAGAAAATCAATCTGATTGTCAGAAGAGAATTCATCATTCGTGTGAGGAAAAAATCGTTCCTTATAGCTACTTTTTTAACTCCTTTATTTATGGCGGCCATCATTACGGTACCTATGATTATGGCCACTGTGAAAGACACAAGGGAAAAAATTGTGGAAGTGCTGGACCCAACAGGAATAGGCCAATCTGTATTAGAAGATCAAACGTATTTTCGTTTCCGCTTCCGAGAGACAGGCGATCTGGATAAAATCAAACAGACGTTCGATGCAGGCAATCTTCATGCAGTTTGCGTAATCGATTACAAAGAGAACAGCATCCCGGAAATCAAAATGTACAGTACGGGACAAATTGATTCAGATATACAAAGGTATGTGTCAGGCCAAATCAGCAGAGAAGTTGAAAACCGCAAGTTGGCTTCATACAATATCCCCCAGCTGCAAGAAATTATTGAAGACATCAAAACTTCCATTCCTGTAAAAACATTTACATGGACAGAAGAGGGAGAAGAGAAAGAAATCATTACAGAAGTATATATGGCCATAGCCTATTTGAGCAGTTTCCTCATCTACATGTTCATATTTATGTACGGTTCTATGGTCATTAGGGGTGTGATTGAAGAAAAAACAAACAGAATAGTAGAGGTCATTATCTCTTCCGTCAAACCGGTAGAGCTCATGCTAGGGAAAATCATTGGAGTAGCTTTCGTGGCTTTACTACAATTCTTATTGTGGATTGTGCTGACAGCCATTATCTTCCTTATTGTCATGGCTGCAATAGGATCGGGTACGATAGCGGAAATGGGACAAGTTGCCCCTCAGATGCAAGGAGGCATTTCCGGCGCCATTGCGGCACTGGATACAGGAGACGGTATGTTTACGGGCATTGCTAATACGTTGTCACAATTACAAATAGGACAATTTGTATTGAGTTTCTGCTTGTATTTCATTGGCGGATACCTCATGTATGCCTCTATGTTTGCAGCCATAGGATCTGTATCCGATGCGGAAACAGACACACAACAATTCCAGTTGCCCATAACCATCCCCCTTATTTTGGGACTTTTCATCATGATGCATACGTTCCAGCACCCGGACAGCAGTCTGTCCATCTGGGCCTCTATCATACCTTTTACTTCACCTATGATTATGCTGGCACGCCTTCCCTTTGGAAGTGTACCGCTTTGGCAGTTGTTAACATCACTTGCACTGCTGTTTCTTACTTTTATAACTATCGTACATTTTTCTGCCAAAATATACAGAGTGGGCATCCTCATGTACGGGAAAAAAATAACGTGGAAAGAGCTTTGGAAATGGATGAGATACAAAAACTGATGAGAAAATACATATTGACCGCCATCTGCCTTGTAGGGCTTGGACTTACTGTTTTGGGTGCCCAAACCATCAAAGCGCAACGGGTATGGATGGACACCACGGAATACAGTCACAAAGCATCCGAAAGCATTGTCAACATTATAAACACGTACAGTCCTCAGCTGCATGTGAAAATGAACAAAGTGGTTGGGTATACCACACAAACCATGTACTCCTATGCACCGGAGAGTCCTCTATCCAATATGGCGGCCGATGCTTTACTGGCTATAGCCAAAAGGCATTACGGTACGGATAAAGTAGACTTTGCCCTTACAAATTTTGGAGGAATCCGGACATTTTTCCCAAAAGGAGACCTTACCCTCTATTACGTATACGCAGCCTTCCCATTTGAAAATGCACTTGTACTTGTTTCATTAAAAGGGGAGCACGTTCTGGAATTGTTTGAACACATGGCGTTGAGCCGAGTAGAAGCTTTGGCCGGTGTACAATTGGTTATTGAAGAAGGCAAAGTAAAAGAATTGCTCATCAACGGCCACCCTGTGGATGAAAAAAGAACATACCACATAGCTACTATTGATTTTCTACTGGGCGGAGGCGACAGAATGACTGTTCTTTCTAAGAATACAGGCACGGATTATTCCGGCATTACGCTAAGAGATGTTATGCTGCAGTACATTACTGCCTTTTATGAAAAAGGAGAACCCATTCCGGCCAAAACAGACAAACGTGTAGTCGTTATCCAAAAAGACAATGCATCATGAAAAAACACCCCGCACACATCTTAACAACCTTGTTGTTTTTGATTTTCATCTTTCCCGCATTTGCTCAGGACTTGGTAATAATCCACACGAATGATTTTCACAGCCAAATAGAACCTTTTACTACGGGACGTAACGCAGGTGCAGGAGGTTTGCTCAGTCTATCAGGCTATTTGGAAGAAACAAGAAAAGAACACCCCAACTTGCTTTATTTGGACGCCGGCGATTACAATCAAGGTACACCCTACTTCAATTTGTTTGACGGACAAGTTGAAATAGACGCTATGAATGCTATGGGACTGTACGCTACAACTCTTGGGAATCATGAATTTGACAACGGTCTGGAAGATTTGGTAAGAAGATTAAAAATGGCTGATTTTCACACACTTTGTGCAAATTACGACATCCGTTACAGACCTCTTAGAAGAATAGTCAAACCGTATGTCATTTATAAAACAAATTCAAAAAAGATTGGTATTATTGGACTGACCATCAATCTAAACGGATTGACATCGGGAGAAGTCTTAAAAAAGATGCATTACAAAGACCCCATAGAAACGGCCAACCGGTTGGCGCTTTTGCTGAAAAAGAAAGGTTGCGATATGATTATCTGTCTTACACATTTGGGAGTGAAAACAGACGTGCGGTTGGCAGAAAAATCCAGAAATATTGATTTGATTATTGGAGGCCATTCGCATACATTCCTTGAAGAACCTTTGATTGAAAAAGATTTAGACGGCAAAGAAGTTGTTGTCGTACAGACAGGAGCACAAGGAGTATATGCAGGCAGAATAGATATTCATTTTTAAAAAGCCAATGTATGTTTCTGGAAACTCAAAAGAAAAGTGGAAGAATAGAGGTGATTTGCGGATCTATGTTTTCCGGGAAAACAGAAGAGTTAATCCGAAGACTCAAAAGAGCTCGCTTTGCCAATCAGAGGGTGGAAATTTTCAAACCACGTGTCGATAGCCGTTACTCCGGAGACGAAGTAGTATCTCATGACCAACACTCCATACCCTCTACGCCTGTAGATTCGGCAGAAAGCATTTTGCTTATGGCCAACAACGCTGACGTTGTGGCTATTGATGAAGCCCAATTTTTTGAGCAAAACCTGGTGCGTGTGTGCCAATTGCTGGCCAACAATGGAATACGAGTCATTGTAGCCGGATTGGATATGGATTTTCAAGGCAATCCCTTTGGTCCCATGCCTCACCTAATGGCCGTAGCGGAACACATTACTAAAGTACATGCCATCTGCGTACGCTGCGGGGACCCGGCACAATATTCTCACAGACTTAGTGATAGTACCCGACTGGTGGAGTTGGGAGAAAAAGACATATACGAACCTTTATGCAGACATTGCTACAATTTAACAACCCATGAAAGAAAATCTATTTACACACCTGGAAGTTAATATCCCAAACATCAAGCACAACTTGCGTTATTTTCGCTCGTTTTTGAAAGAAGAAACGAAAATACTCATTCTTGTGAAAGCAAACGGTTACGGACACGGTACCGGAGAATTTTCACGCATTTTGGAAGAAATAGGTGTAGATTATCTAGCTGTTGCCTCTTCCATGGAAGGCATAGCCATAAAAGAAGCAGGTGTAAAATTACCTGTTATTGTGTTGTCTCCCGGCATGGAAGAGTACCCTTTGCTGCTACAACATGGTTTAGAGCCTAGCTTGCCTTGCACAGAAGCGTTCTTGCGTTTTGTCAAAGAAGCAGAGCTTTTGGGGAAAAAAGCATACCCCGTACATATCAAATTGGATACGGGCATGCACCGTTTGGGATTTAAAAAGGACGAGCTGGAAGATTTGGCGGCCAATTTACCCAATGCAAAATCTGTACAAATTGCTTCTGTTTTTTCACATTTTGCTGCTTCTCCCGCTCCGGAACACGACGAATATTCAAAGCTCCAAATGGCACTCTTTGAAGACTTGTCCTCTTTCCTTCTCAAACAACTAGATTACAAACCACTCCGGCATTTGCTCAATTCTCCCGGTATTGAACGCTTTGCCAAAGAAGGAGAGTACGATATGGTAAGATTGGGGATTGGCCTGTACGGTATGTCGTGTATAGACAACAGTTTGCTCAAACCTACAGCTTTCTTGCGAACACCTGTATTGCAAGTAAAAACATTGGCTCCGGGAGAGACTGTGGGTTATGTACGAGCAGGATTGGTAAAAGACGCTCCGGCCCGTATAGCCACATTGGCTATTGGTTACGCAGACGGAGTGAACAGACACCTGAGCGGCGGGAAAGCCCATTTCTCTGTACACGGTCACAGAGTCCCTACTATCGGAAATGTTTGTATGGATATGTGTATGGTGGATGTAACGGGTATTGACGTAAAACCCGGCGACATGGTAACGATTTTTGGAGAAGATCCCACTATTTTTGAATTGGCAGAAATTCTGGGTACCATCCCCTACGAAATCCTTACTTCTGTAGCACATCGCGTACACCGCGTCTTTAAGAAATAGTCAGGCCATCATCCTACAAACCATTTCCATCAACAACTCTCCGTCTGATGCACTGCCTCTTTCAGAAGATTTGTACAAACTGTCGTAATGGTATAAGGTTTTTATTGCATGTAATGTGCGCTCAAACGTAAAGTAGCGAGCAGCCTTTGCCGTTTCCTTTACTACAAAACCGGAATAAATACCCATTTTGACACCCACCTCTTTGTCCGATAACGAAGGGTTTTCCATTTTTATGGTATGGAATTTCAGCACTCTGGATAACTGGGTATACAAAAGACTGATGAGCATGACAAGAGGATATTTTTTGACGTTTTCTGCAAAGTATTGAATAATGGGTTGTGCTTTGGAAAAGTTCCCTTCGGACACGTAACCAAACAGCACAAAGGGACTAAAGTCCCTATTGATCCCCACAGATTTCTCTACCATGTCTGTAGTAACAAGCCATGTGTTTTCCGGAGCCAGCACAAAAAGTTTATCTATCTCCATAGCCATACGTTGCAAATCTGTTCCTAAAAATTCAGCCAAAAGCCGCGCCGCCTGAGGCTCAATATTTGTTTGGCGTCCCTTCATGTATTGCATAATCCAATCCGGCATTTCGTAATCACGTGGGGCAACAGACTCCAGCACTTCGCAATGTTTCTGTGCCGTCTTCCAAAATTCCGTTCTTTTATCTATGGATTTCCCCATAAAACAGAGTACGAGAACACAAGTGGGATTCATAGATTTCACATATGCACTCAGCCCATCAAGTTGCTTGAGCTGTTGCGCTTCTTTAACCAATATGACTTGACGCGAGGCCATGACAGGATACCTTCTGGCGCTGTCTATAATCTGGTTCACAGAAACATCCTGCCCGTAAAACACCATCTGATTAAACGCTTTTTCATCTTCTGTCAACGCATGGGCTGCAATATATGAAGCCAATTGGTTTACATAAAAAGGTTCTTCTCCCATGAGTACATAACACGGCTTGTAATTCCCTGCTTCCAAGTCTTTTAAAATCCTCCCGTACGTAGCGGAGGTGTCTTTGTAGCTTATTTTAGCCATACAACAAATTTACATAAATTTGCACAATGAACAGTCCGTCGCAGATTTATTGTGTAGTTAGGAAAAAATGGGTTGACCGCACGCCGGAAGAAGAAGTACGGCAGCATATAATAAAATACCTGAATGCTGCTTGCGATATACCGCTTCATCTTATGGTATGTGAATATCCTATCAAGCACCTGGGACACAGAGCAGATTTGGTGGTACACAACAGGAATGGCTTGCCTTTTATACTCGCAGAATTCAAGGCACCCGCTGTTGTCCTAAACAACAATGTGCTTGAACAAATCAGACGCTATAACGAAACGCTACGGGCCGCATATTTATTAATAAGCAACGGGATAACGACTCTGTTTTGGATATTTAACAAGAAGACGAACCGTTACGAACCTATGAAAAACATACCTCCTTTTGAGGAATTGTTAAACAATACCCACCATGAATAATCCAATCTCATCTGACATTTTCAAGATCGTATCGCAACAAGCCGAATTGCAAAAGGTAAGGGCTTTTGTTATTGGCGGCTATGTGAGGGATTATTTTTTGGGAAGAATTTCCACAGATATAGATATTGTTGTTGAAGGAAACGGATTGGACTTGGCAAAAAAAATAGCAGAGGTACTGAAAGTCAAAGTAACGCTTTTTAAAAATTTTGGAACTGCCATGTTGCGATACAAAGGCATGGAGATAGAATTTGCCGGAGCGCGTAAAGAATCTTATTCCTTCGACTCTCGTAAACCCGTAGTTGAAGACGGTACGTTAGAGGACGACAGAAACAGACGCGATTTTACTATCAACGCCATGGCTTTTAGTTTGCAAAAGGAAGACTACGGAGCTTTGATTGACCCGTTGGGTGGTTTGAAAGACCTAAATGACAAACTCATACGGACTCCTTTGGATCCAAATACGACATTTAGTGACGATCCTCTTAGAATGATGCGGGCTATCCGCTTTGCCACGCAATTGCAATTTGCTATTCATCCTAAAGCCATGACTTCTATAAAGTCACAAAGAAACAGATTGGACATTGTGTCGCAAGAAAGAATTACAGCCGAACTCCAAAAAATCATCGCTTCTCAAAAGCCTTCCATCGGCTTTTATCTCTTAGACAAAAGCGGTCTGTTGCCTCAAATTTTACCTTGGCTCTCTGCTTTAAAAGGAGCTGAAACAATGGAGGGAAAAGGCCATAAAGAAAATTTCAGCCACACACTCCAAGTACTCGACAACGTTGCCATGGAAAGCGACAACATTTGGTTGCGTTGGGCTGCTTTATTGCATGATGTGGGAAAGCCGGCCACCAAACACTTTGATCCGGATACAGGCTGGACGTTTCATGGGCATGATTTTATTGGAAGCAAAATGATTCCTTCTATTTTCAGAAAGCTTCGTTTGCCCATGGGAGAAGAAATGAAATACGTAAGGAAATTGGTGCAGCTGCATTTAAGACCTATAGCCCTTGTAGATGAAACGAGTGATTCCGGTATTCGCAGATTGTTATTTGATGCAGGACCGGATATAGACGACCTGATGTTGTTGTGCCGAGCCGATATTACATCAAAAAACCCCAGAACGGTAAAACGTCATTTGGAAAATTTTGAGTGGGTCAATAAAAAATTACAAGAAGTAGAAGAAAAAGATGCCATACGCAACTTCCAGCCTCCCATAACGGGACAAATCATTATGGAAACGTATGATCTACCCCCGTGCCGTGAAGTAGGCCTGATCAAAGATTACATCAAAGACGCCATTCTGGATGGTGAAATAGGCAACAACTATGAAGAAGCCTATGCTCTTATGGAAAAACGTGCCAAGGAGCTAGGAATAAGCACACCCCGTGACCGGAAAAATTAATGCAGAAGGTGCATAAATTCTTCTCTTGTTCGTACATCTTTTAAGAAAGCACCCGTAAACGCAGAAGTGACCAATTTTGAATTCTGTTTCTGCACACCTCGTATTTGCATGCACATGTGTTCGGCTTCTATTACAACGGCCACCCCCATTGGATTGAGCGTGTCCTGTATACAATCACGTATTTGCACCGTCAACCTCTCCTGAACCTGCAATCTTCTGGCGTACGTTTCCACTACCCTTACAATTTTACTCACTCCTGTTATAAAGCCATTGGGGATATATGCCACATGAGCCTTTCCATAAAAAGGGAGCATATGGTGTTCGCAAAGCGAATACATTTCAATATCCTTTACTAATACCATCTGCTGATATTCTTCTGTAAAACGAGCCGAATTCAAAATATCCGCCGGATTTTCCTGGTATCCCTTCGTTAGAAATTGCATGGCTTTGACTACTCTTGCCGGCGTCTTCACCAAGCCTTCCCTATCCGGGTCTTCCCCCAACAATTCCAATATTTCCTTATAATGGTCTTCCAGTTTTTTTATTGTCGAATGAGTCATGATTCAAAAGCTTTAAGAGTTGCAAAATTACAAAAAAAACAACTCTCCGCCTCTTAAACTTTTAGATATACAACAAGTCAAAGAAAACAGTCGTACCACACTAATCATTTTTTTTGTACATTCGCAGCTATGGAAAAAGAAGTAATCATCAAGGTTGAGGGAATCAAAAAGATTTACCAAATGGGGACTCAGGAAGTACGTGCCCTGAACGGAGTAGATATTGAGATAAGAAAGAACGAGTACGTAGCCATCATGGGACCTTCCGGGTCCGGGAAGTCTACTTTGATGAACTTGTTAGGTTGTCTTGACACCCCTACAGAAGGAACGTATATCCTTAACGGTACAGATGTAAGCCAAATGAAAGACGACCAATTGGCAGAAATAAGAAACAAAGAAATAGGATTTGTCTTTCAATCATTCAATTTGTTACCACGTTACAATGCTCTGAACAACGTTGCCTTACCTTTGATATATGCAGGTCTTACAAGGCAAGAAAGAGAAGTGGAAGCAAAAAAAGCTCTAGTAAGCGTAGATCTTGAAGACAGAATGGACCACAAACCCAACGAACTGTCAGGAGGGCAAAAACAAAGGGTTGCTCTTGCTCGAGCCATGGTCAACAACCCGTCTATTATTTTGGCAGATGAGCCTACAGGAAACTTAGACACAAAAACGTCTTTAGATATCATGGAACTCTTTGAGCAAGTATATGCCAAAGGAAATACCGTCCTTATAGTAACGCATGAGGAAGACATAGCCCGCTATGCCAGACGTGTCATACGGTTAAGAGACGGACTTATTGAAAGCGACCAAATAAATGAAAATCCTATTTTAGGTAATTCATGAGCAAAATATATACGGGCAAAGGAGATATGGGTACTACCTCTTTAGCCGATGGAAGAAAAGTCTCAAAAAACCACCCTCAAGTGGTAGCCTATGGGAAAACAGACGAACTGATTGCATGGGTAGGTCTTATTCGTTCACAGCCGGAGTTTGCAAAAACAGCACCCTTGAACAGATATAATACCATACTGCATTCCATCCAAGATCATCTGATGCACATAGCTGCCCTATTGGCATCTGCAAAAGAAAAAATAGATATTGTTCCTTATTTTTCAGAGGCAGTTGCAACTCTTGAAAAAACCATAGACGCTATGGACTCACAGCTTCCTGCTTTGCATTCGTTTATTCTTCCCTCCAAACCGGCTACGTCCTCCATCATTCATATTACTCGTACCGTATGCAGGGAAACGGAGCGACTATCTGTAACCCTTGGCACAGATGTTGTTTACGCAGAAATACTTGCGTACCTGAACCGTCTTTCAGACTTCTTTTTTGTCTTAGCAAGGCTTGTTACCCTACATTCAGGTTGCGAAGAAGACTTTTTTGTGTAACTTTGTTCACTTTTTTTAAAACAAACATTCTATCAATGTACTGGACACTTGAATTGGCATCTAAGCTTGAAGACGCTCCCTGGCCTGCAACAAAAGACGAACTGATTGATTACGCTGCTCGTTCCGGGGCTCCGCTGGAAGTCACTGAAAATCTGACGGAACTTGAAGATGACGGAGAAGTTTACGACAGCATTGAAGACATCTGGCCCGATTACCCCAGTAAAGAAGATTTCTTCTTCAACGAAGACGAGTATTAATCAACCAATAAGGAAGCGTCACCTACCTAATACTTTATACTTTTCTGTATAAAGTAGTATTGCCGTGGAGTACACAGCTCCTTATTTTTAAACACCCTTGAAAAAGATCTGGCAGAATTGAATCCGCACTTTTCCGCCAAGCCTTCCAAATCAATTTTACCGGTCTTTTGCTCTTTTAAATACTCTTTTGCTTTCTCTACTCTATACAAATTCACCCAATCGCAAAAATGCGTTCCGTACATTCTTTTTATAGCCCTAGAAAGATAAGACCTGTTCGTATTTGTTTCCCTGCAAAGTTTTTCAATGGTTAGGTCAGAATCTAAATAGTATTCATATTGTACCATCAGTTGATTGACTCTAAATACGATGTCTTGCGGATTGTCCGGATAGGCTACGTCCTTTTTTATAAACAATATAGGATTTGTCAGAAGCCATCCTCGGGCACACTGTTTCATTTTCTTTTTTAGTGTTTGTATCATGTTCCTGTTCTTAGTCGTTATTGGTTTTTTGTTTTTTGCACCATTCCCCCGGCGGCATCCCTTCGTTCAATTGAAAAGCTTGATTTAAAGAAGAGAGTGAACTAAAACCGGCCACGTTACACAATTCTATCAACCTAGAATGTGGAAATTGCTTAAAATATTCTTTTGCGAATCTGACTCTGTAATAATTGACAAATTGCTTAAAACTCATTTTAGCATGTTGATTCAAAGCACGCGAAACATACGTGATATTTGATCCTATAGCGGCGGCCAGATCTTGTCTGGAAAAATAAGGACACTTGTAAGGCTCCTCTGTTTCTACATACTGTATTATACTTCTGTAGACGTTATAATGCACATAATTGACAGAGTCGTTCGCTTTTTGTAATGTGTCCCAAGCCGGATTGCTTTTGTCTGAAATGAATATCTCTGCACCGGCACCTACTGTATGACGTGTGATGATTTTAGAGAAAATTGCAACCAAAAACAGCAGGTATACGACAAAGGATGCAATAAAGAAAAGATGCGCCGGAATGTATATGTTAAAATATACGAAAATATAAGCAGTCAAAGACATAAGCCACAAAAGCACAAGAATTTTTCTGTAAGACTTCTTTTCATCGCGGCAAATATTGTGCTGAAGTCTCATGTTCATGCCTATAGCTCTAAAAAGCTTCACTCCAAAATAGATGCTTGTGAAAGCCAATGCATACACAACAGAAGAAGGAAAAAAATGTAACGAAAAGCCTTTGCTGACCATCCGGTTCACAACTAAAAACAAAAGAAAAGCAGATATAAAAAGAAAGGTACTTTTCTTAAGCAAGATTTTCTTTGCCTCTTTTAATCCTTCAGAAGACGCCATAATACACAAATAAGGCAGACGAGAAAGAGTTATACGTAAAAAATAATCCTCTTTCTTATAAAGGAATAAAAGATTTGTTCCTTTATATATCATAAAAAGTCGCACGCAATATGTAACACCTAGTAAACATAAAGAGTACAAAAGGTAACGCATAATGCGTGATGGATAATAATGAAAAATTCTTTTTATGTTGACAGCTGCCAACAAAGTAAAAGACGCTGCAAAATAAACAATAGCAGCCATGAGGTTAGAACTAAAATACATTATAAAAACAATTTTGGTTATGTCTGTAACCAAAATTAACAACCTGGTATGTAAAAAAAAATAGTGGTAATGGGGTTTTTGTTAACTTTGTGCTTTCTAAAAAGTATGGAATAGCATGGAATATAATTTTTCAAAGATTGAAGAGAAGTGGCAATCCTATTGGGCAAAACACAAAACGTATCGTGTAGTTGAAGACCTTGACAAACCAAAATTCTATGTGTTGGATATGTTCCCTTATCCCTCGGGAGCAGGTCTGCATGTAGGACACCCCCTAGGGTACATTGCAAGCGACATTTATGCCCGCTATAAAAGATTGAAAGGTTACAACGTGCTACACCCCATGGGTTATGATGCCTTTGGGCTCCCGGCGGAACAATATGCCATTCAAACGGGGCAGCCGCCACAAATAACAACGGAACAAAATATAGAACGGTATAGGGAGCAATTGGATAAATTGGGTTTTTCTTACGATTGGGATAGGGAAATACGTACGTGCGACCCACAGTACTACAAGTGGACACAATGGGCTTTCTTGAAAATGTTTGACCATTGGTACGATAAGGAAAAAGAAACGGCAAGACCCATAGAACAGCTTGTGGTATTGTTTGAAGAAAGAGGGAATGCCCATGTAGCAGCCGCTCACCACTGTCCGTACGAATTTACGGCAAACGATTGGAACACCTATTCAGAAGCAAGAAAAGAAGAGGTGCTCATGTACTATCGGATAGCGTATCTTGGAGAAACTTCTGTCAACTGGTGTCCTGTTCTGGGAACGGTACTGGCCAATGATGAAGTAAAAGACGGTCTTTCCGTAAGAGGAGGACACCCTGTGATTCAAAAAGAAATGAAGCAATGGCAATTACGAGTATCCGCCTATGCAGAAAGGCTTTTAGATAGTTTGGATACGCTTGCTTGGTCCGATTCTTTAAAAGAAATGCAACGCAACTGGATTGGAAGATCAGAAGGAGCTGAAATGGTTTTTCAAGTAAACAACGGCCCTGTTATTTATGAAATGCCCGTTTTTACTACTCGTCCGGACACGTTGTTTGGTGTTACCTTTATGGTATTGGCACCGGAAAGCGAATGGACTGAAAAGTTAACAGCCAAAGAAAATCAACAACAAGTTGCAGATTACATTTCTTATGCAAAAACGAAAACAGAAAGAGAGCGCATGACAGACACACAACGCGTCACCGGTGTCTTTTCAGGCTCTTATGCTACCCATCCTTTTACAGGCGAAAAACTGCCAATATGGATTAGTGAATACGTAATGGCAGGCTACGGTACGGGCGCCATTATGGCTGTACCGGCACACGATAGCAGAGACTATTTGTTTGCCAAACATTTTGATTTGCTCATAATTCCGCTTATTGAGGGATGCGATATCAGCCAAGAAAGCTTTGATGCCAAAGAAGGTATTATGTGCAATTCCGGATTCATGAACGGAATGACAGTTGCACAAGCTATAGAAGCAGCACTTCTAAAAATAGAAAAAGACAAATTAGGGGTTCGCAAAACAAATTACCGGTTGAGAGATGCCATCTTTTCCCGGCAAAGATATTGGGGTGAACCGTTCCCTATATATTATGAAGGCAACATAGCCAGGCCTCTTCCCGAATCTGAATTGCCCTTGGTGCTGCCTCATATAGACTCCTATCAGCCTTCGGGAACGGGAGAGCCTCCTTTGGCCGGTGCTACAAATTGGAAGTATAAAGACTTTCCTATAGAAACATGTACCATGCCCGGTTTTGCCGGAAGTTCTGCCTATTTTCTTAGATACATGGACCCCCACAATACAGAAGCGTTAGTCTCTGAAGAAGCCAATGCGTATTGGCAAAACGTAGACTTGTATATTGGTGGAACAGAACACGCGACCGGACATCTTATTTATTCCAGATTTTGGAACAAGTTCTTATTTGATTTAGGCTACATCTGCAAAGACGAACCCTTTGAAAAATTGGTCAACCAAGGCATGATCCAAGGACGTTCCAACTTCGTTTACAGAATAAAAAATACCAATACGTTTGTTTCCTACAACTTGAAAGATGATTACGATACTACTGAAATCCATGTAGATATCAACATGGTAGAAAACGACAAGTTGAATATAGAAGCGTTCCGTCAGTGGAACCCGGAATACGCAAACGCCACTTTCATACTGGAAAATGACGAGTACATCTGTGGCTGGGCTGTGGAAAAAATGAGCAAATCTATGTTCAACGTAGTAAATCCCGATGATATTTGTTCTCAGTATGGAGCAGACACCCTGCGTCTGTACGAAATGTTCCTGGGGCCATTGGAACAATCAAAACCTTGGGACATGAACGGTATTGATGGAGTACACCGTTTTTTGAGAAAATTCTGGAAATTGTACTTTGATAAAGAAGACCGTTTTGCAGTTGCGGAAGAAGAGCCAACTGCTGCCGAATTGAAAACGTTACACCAACTCATACAGAAGGTAGCCTACGATATTGAACATTTTTCATTCAACACCACCGTGAGTGCTTTTATGATTGCTGTAAACGAACTGACTCAATTGCAGTGCCGTAAAAGAAGCATTCTGGAGCCTTTGGTTGTTCTCATTTCTTCTTATGCACCTCATATTGCAGAAGAGCTGTGGTCTCTGCTAGGCAATACATCGTCTGTAGCCCATGCATGCTTCCCGGTATACAACCCGGAGTATACAAAAGAAGATGCCTTTGAATACCCCGTATCTGTTAACGGCAAATTGCGCTTTAAAATCAACTTAAGTAAAGAGTTGACAAAAGAAGCTATTGAAGAAGCCGTTTTAAAAGACGAAAGAACAGAAAAATATACGAGCGGATCTCTCATTAAAAGAATTGTTGTTGTACCCGGTAAAATTATAAACCTTGTTGTATGAAAGCCGTAAAAGAATATTTGCTCATAACACTCGGAATCCTTATTTACGTAACTGCGTGGACCACGTTTATTGTTCCAAACCATTTGGTTGGCGGAGGTGTAGCAGGCATTTCAACGCTTATATACTATGCCACCAACCTGCCCATCAGTGTTTCCTTCTTTGCCTTTAATGTAATCCTCATTATCATTGGGCTCCGTACCGTAGGATGGAAGTTTGGCATAAAGACCATCTTTGGTGTTGGTATTACTACGTTGGCTTTCCAGTTTTTACCGGCTATTATACCGCAAGACCTGATTCAAGCCATGGCGTTGGACAACGGAAAACTCATATCGGCCCTTATGGGAGCGGCGGCATCCGGAGTAGGTATAGGAATGGTCATCGCCCAAGGCGGAAGCACAGGAGGAACAGATATCTTGGCTCAAATTGTAGGCAAATACCGCAACATATCACCGGGACGCTTTATGATGGCTTGTGACTTGGTCATCATTGCCTCGTTGTTTTTCATTTCAGACGAACCAACCGTTGGCTTAAAGCTGGCAGCCGTACTGTATGGCTATTTGATCATCGGATTGTTTGGATACACAGTAGATATGATGTTGTCCGGTGCCAAACGGTCTGTACAATTTTTTATTTTCAGTGCAAAATACCAAGAAATAGCAGACAGAATTTCCAACGAACTGCAACGCGGTGTAACTGTTGTGACATCGCAAGGTTGGTACACCAAAAACGAACAAAACGTACTCCTTATCATAGTCAGAAGAACAGAAGTAAATGCTGTGACAAAAATTGTGAAAGAAGTAGATAAAAATGCATTCCTTTCCAAAGCCAGCGTTTCCGGAGTATATGGAGCCGGATTTGAAGTGCTTAGAACGTAATCACCGCATAGGAGCCAGTTCAAAATACACAGGAATGGTCATTTTTACAGGCACCTTCCGTTTGCTTTTCTCCCCGGCTTTCCATTTGGGCGAAGCAGAAATGACTCGCAAAGCTTCTTTGTCCAGCAATGGATGAGCGGAACGTTCCACTTCCACCTGCGCTACAGTACCGTCTTTTTCTATGATAAACGAAACCATCACCCGGCCTTTGATGCCTTGACTGATGGCCTCTTTTGGATACCGCTGGTATTTATAAACCCAACTGTCCAAGAAAAATTCAATGTTGCCTTTCATAAAAGTAGGCGGAACATCTACCTCTGTATAACTGTAGACTCGTTCCCCTGTTCCCGTATAAGTATTTTCTACAGGAGTGAGCAACTCTTCCGGACCGTTGGCTGTTTTCGATAGAAATTGAAACACATACCTGCAAAAGCTTTCCATTTTTTCAAAATCCAACCTATCGGGCGTATCCCTCAATGTTTGATGGTATGGGTGTAATCCTGTAGTAAACAAACAAGCCGGAATGTTTTTTTCCATAAAGGCCTGGTGGTTGGAAGAAAAAAAGTCAGATCCGTATACTTCTACTTGCGGCATAAACGGTTCCATTGCCAAAGTTGTAAGCACATGTTCTCTTTCGTAATGGGGCTGTCCGCAATACACTGCAGGTGTGTTTTCATGAGACATGTGTCCCAGTCTGTCCAAGTTCACCATCAATTTTACGGAAGCCTGCGGAAAGGCTCTGTTTATAAAATACCAAGCACCCAATCCGCCTCTTTCTCCCGCTCCAAAAGCAACAAACAGCAAACTTCTTTTGTACATGAAATACTGACTTTGAGCTGCTCCGGCCAGTTCTATCAACGCCGCCACTCCGGATGCGTTGGCGTCTGCTCCCGGATATATGCACAAACTATCTTTTCCGTTGATGCGCATGGTGTATGTTCCCAAGTTGTCGTAATGCGCTCCTACCACAATATATTCTTCCCTTAGCACGGGATCGTATCCCGGAATGACAGCTACAACATTTTGTGAATACAACGTATCGCCCGTCGTCGGATCTACATAAGAAAAGTCTTGGAAACCACCCGGATAGAGCAACTCCAATCCTTTCTCTTTAAAACGGGCCGAGACCCATGACGCTGTCTCTGCTTCTGAAGGCGTTCCGGCAAGTCGTCCCATGTACTTTTGCGAAGTCAATGCTTTTACATGGCTCTCCAAAGCCTTCTGAAAAGAATCCTGAGCCTGCAAAAGTGCAACGCTCAGGATACTAAGTAACAAAATGAAAAAACGTTTCATCAAGGTTTATAAAAAGGAGGCCGGACCGCTACTGCTTTGAGGATCCGATTCCTTACTTGTATATAAAGATCTGTTCCTACCGGTGCAAAGGCCGTTTCCACATAGCCCATTCCAATGCCTATTTTCAAAGCCGGAGACATGGTGCCCGATGTGACGGTACCTATTTCTTTTCCATCAGCCGTGCAAATGGGATAGCCTTGCCTGGGCACCCCTCTGTCTACCATAGTAAAGGCCGTCAATTTTCTGGATACTCCTTGTTCTTTTTGTTCTTGCAAGAAGGCTTTGTCTATAAAATCTCCTTTGGCTTCAGAAAATTTTGTAATCCATCCCAAACCGGCTTCCAAAGGCGAGGTCGTGTCGTCTATATCGTTTCCGTACAGACAGTATCCCATTTCCAAACGCAATGTATCTCTGGCACCCAATCCAACAGGCTGCAAATCAAACTCTTTTCCGGCTTCAAACAAAGCGTTCCACAGTTTTTCCCCGTCTTCGTTAGACACGTAAATTTCACATCCCCCGGATCCTGTATATCCTGTAATAGATAACAACGCATTGGGAATTCCGGCTACATTGCATTTTTTAAACGTATAGAACTCCATGTCCAAAATGGGGGAGTCTGTTATTTTTTGAACAATCTTCATAGCATGGGGTCCCTGAACGGCCAATAGGCACATTTCATCAGAGGCATCGTACAATTCTTTGCCCGGGGTAATCCCAAAATTGGGGGCGTATTGACACAAATGGTCCCAATCTTTTTGAATATTGGCTGCGTTTACTACTAAGAGATACGTCTGATCATCTACTCTGTACAAAAGAAAATCATCTACAATACCGCCTTTTCCGTTTGGAAAACACGTGTACTGTATTTTTCCATCTTGCAAAGTGGACGCGTCGTTTGTAGTAACGTACTGAATAAATTCCAGAGCCCTGGGACCTTTGATCCAAAATTCACCCATGTGGCTGACATCAAAAACTCCGGCATTTTCTCGTACCTGCATATGCTCTGCATTGATACCCTTGTACTCTATAGGCATGTTGTAGCCCGCAAAGGGTACCATCTTGGCTCCCAGCTCCTTATGGAACCGGGTGAAAACAGTATTTTTCATAAATTAAAAATGTAGATTTTGTTTGGTATCGTATACCCAGACATCATACGGAGTAATGTCCAAGGCAAACATTTTATACATCCTGTTGTACGCATCGTGCAACACGTCGGTCTGATAAGCAGAAATCACAGAATACCCATTTTTAAACGATATTTTTACAGGCGTATACCCTTCTTTTTCTATGGACTGCAGCATTCTTGCAGCATTGTTGTCCATAATAAAACTTCCTAAAACCACGTGGTACCGTTTCAGGGCTTTTTTCTGCGCTTCAATCTGCTCTAAAGAGTCCAAACGCAACTGCTCCAAACGAGCAGCTTCTTTTTCTGCCTCTACTTTTTCCAAAGAATCTTTAATCAATTGTTCTTGCTTTTCTCTCAATTCTTTAGATGTGGGCATCCCCAGTTTGGAACGAACCCAATCACAGGAATTCAAACTGCCCAGCAGCATGATCCCAACGAGTAACGGGAATATTTTCTTCATAATAAAGAGATTAGATAATTATCACTACACAAATATACATGAAAAAAACGGGAACTGTAAAAAAAAGGGTAACTTGCCTATCTGTTATGAAGAAAACAGCACGCTACCTTTTTTTCCTTTGGCTGATAGCGGCTCCTCCGTATCTTTTTTCACAAGAACAAAGCCGTGTCCGTTTTTGCTTTACCGGTGATCTTATGCAACACGGAGCCCAGATTAGATCTGCAAAACAAGACGACGGCAGATACTCATACGACACGTGTTTTGTTTATATAAAAGACAGATTGAAAGAGGCAGATTTTGCCCTAATCAATATGGAGACCTCGTTCAGCGGACCTCCGTATTCAGGCTACCCCTCGTTTTCTTCTCCCAACGCCTTGGCTCGCTCCATAAAACAAGCAGGGGGCAATGTCTTCCTTACTGCCAACAACCACATACTTGACAAAGGAGACGAAGGAGCCTACAAAACAATAGCTCTTTACGATTCTTTGGAAATACAGCACTGCGGCACAACAAATCCCTGGCTTATACTCCACAAACGGGGAATGCGAATAGCTGTTCTCAATTACACGTACGGATCCAACCGCCCTGCCTCAACATTTCCTATGAACCGCATAGATACAACGCTCATAAAAGAGCATTTGGCCCAAGTACGCAAAGTAGGAGTAGATGCTATTTTGTGTTGTATGCACTGGGGTGTGGAATACATGCTTCGTCCTTCTATCAAACAACGTTTTTACGCCCACTGGTTGCAAAAACAAGGTGTAACGGCTGTAGTGGGAGCGCATCCGCACGTACCGCAAAATATAGAATCACAAAAAGACAGCTTGGGAAACATGGATTTTCTGGTAGCTTATTCGTTAGGCAATTTCATTTCCAATCAACAAGACATCATCCCACGCATGGGCATGGTATTGACTTTTGACATAGTGAAAACAGAAAGCGGTGTTCATATTGAATATCCTTGGTTTGAATACATATGGACATGGCGTCCCATAACAAAAAACCATATGCTGTATCACGTTTTACCCGTATCTGACCCAACTTTATACCGGAACATTGTAACAAACCCGGCAGATACTTTACTCCTTACCAAGACACTTAATATTGTTAGAAAAACTATAAATACAACTTCTTTCGGTATTTTTGAACGTAGAAGATATCCGCCTTATGAACGAAAAAATCTTTATTTTGGAGAGCATCCATCCGTCCCTGCTTTATGGACCCGGCAACCCGTTTTTACCTCTATTGAAGGAAGCATTCCCTCAATTGAAAATTATCGCCAGAGGTGAACAACTGAAAGTACAAGGGTCGCCGGAAGACATTGCCCGTTTTGAAAGAAAACTGGACAGCCTTGTCCATCTGGCTGAAAAAAGACAACACCTGACAGAAGACAGTATTGTATCTGTTTTGCAAGGTGCCGTAAATCAAGCGGAAAGCGGATCTCCAACACAAGACAATGTACTTGTATACGGTATCAATGGCAATTTTATCAAAGCACGTACTAAAAATCAAGAAATCTTGGTAAAGGCTTATGAAAAAAACGATTTGATTTTCGCAGAGGGCCCTGCCGGAACAGGCAAAACGTATACGGCCATTGCCTTGGCCGTAAGAGCATGGAAGAACAAAGAAGTACGCAGAATCATTCTTACAAGACCGGCTGTGGAAGCAGGAGAACAATTGGGCTTTCTACCCGGCGACATGAAAGAAAAATTAGATCCGTACTTGCAGCCTCTATACGATGCGCTACGGGACATGATACCGTCAAAAAGATTGGAAGCGCTCATGCAAGAAGGAATCGTTCAAATTGCACCGTTGGCCTATATGAGAGGAAGAACGCTAGATCATGCTTGTGTTATTTTAGACGAAGCACAAAACACCAGTCTTTCTCAATTGAAAATGTTCCTTACCCGTATGGGTAAAGACGCAAAATTTATCATTACAGGGGATACAAGTCAAATAGATTTGGTGAAGAAAAGCGATAGCGGTTTGTCCCGTTGCATGGATTTGTTAAAAGGCATAAAAGGTATTGCTTTCGTACGTTTTGATACGGGTGATATCATCCGTCATCCCTTGGTAAAAAAGATTGTGACTGCTTTTAGCCGGTTACCAGCTTCCGGAAGCGCCTCCACCTCCACCGGTACCTCCACCAAATCCTCCAAAGCCGCCTCCGCCAAAACCACCCCCTGATCCAAAACCTCCTGAGCTTCCACCGGAACGAGAACCTCGATTGCCCCCACCCAAGAGATTGGCCAAAATCATCAATTCCAGCATGCCCGGTCCTTTCTTGTTGTTGCCTCCCAGATTGGTAGGCCCTTTTCTCTTATTGGCTATTACAATAATCAACAAAAAGACGAGCAAACTGATAAAACCGGCTACAAATACAATGGCAGCAGTCGTAATGTCGTCGTCAGCAGCCGTTGTACTGTACTCTTCTTCCGCAGCCGCCATGATTTTCATCACACCTTCCTGAACACCTTGAAAGTAGGCTCCGTTCTTAAAATGGGGAATCATATGATCGCTGATAATGCGCTTGGACAAGGCATCTGTAAGAACTCCTTCCAATCCGTAGCCCACAGAAATGGCCACACGTCCACCTGCGTCTCCCGGCTTGTGCTCCAACAAAACAACAACCCCGTTGTTGTTTTTTGCAGAACCTATACCCCATTCCGACAAAATACGGTATGCGGCCATGGAAATCTCTTCTCCTTCCAAATCAGGCACAGTTACTACGCACACCTGCGAACCGGAAACGTTATCAAAAGCCACCAGTTCCCTTTCCAATTCGTATATTTCATGCGTCGTAAAGATTCCGGAAAAATCATTTACAAGACGTTGTACAGAAGGACGCTCAGGAACTTGTGCCTGCAGCGGTCCCGTACAAACAGACCACATAAGAAGGGATAAAACAAATACAATAGATTTTTTCATTCTCCAAAAGATACTTCATTAGGAAGTTCACTGATACTTCCCGGCCGGTAAGGAAAAAAAGCAGACATTTTTTCTCCAACTGCTTGAACGGCTTTGCAAATGCCTTCTACAAACTCTCCTGTTTCAAAAAATTTGGCCATAAGGGTTTTGACAGACTCCCAATATCCTTCCGGCACAACAGCGTGAATGCCCGTATCTCCCACAATAGCAAATTTCTTAGATTCAGTGGCCAAGTATATCAATACGGAATTCCGGTCTTTCGTTTCGTACATCTTTAAGCGATTGAAAACAAACGCCGCTCTTTCCAAAGAAGAGGCGGGACAGTACGTTTCTATATGAACTCGTATGTCTCCGGACGTTTCCAGCTCTGCATTCGTTATAGCAGCTTTAATTCTTTTTTTATCCTTGGCCGAAAAGAATTTTGACATGTTATTCTGTTTGCGTTGCTTCATCAGGTTTACGTACGCATCTGACAGATGCATAGACTGCATTTTTGTCTGCCGTTGCACACGAAAACCTGTCCATTGCATAGTGTATAAGCCTGTAATACCCCATGTCTCCATCAGAACAAGCTGCCCACCAGAAAGAAGTTTGCCCAAATCCTGAAAAAGTATCTCCCTCTAAGATGGCATAGCCTGCGGGAAGGGCGTTCCAACCGGTTGTGTTTGTTTTTATATTGTCTGGGTGGTATTTCCACATTTTCTCTTTGTTGATGGTCGCGTCGGCCGAAAATTCCTGACCCAACCCATCCCAAGGATCAAGAAAATGCCTGGGAGCATCTGAAAAAGTCGATGCCAAATCTGCCCAATCTTCTGCCGTGGGAAGACTCCAACCGGGAGGACATACCCCTTGCGGACCATTACCAATACCTGAAAATTCTTCAGAAAGTATTTCCGATGTCTCTTGCCCCCGGACAGCCTCGTTCCAAGTGTACAATCTCCCCATCATATACCCTAAAGCCGGCGTGTTTTTGTATGTCAACCCCACTCCATCCCAATTTGCATTTTGTACAAACCAATCCAAACTCCCAAAACGTTTGTAGTAATATACGTGCCCGTCCCTAGGGTCTGTCATGGAATCTGCCGGAAGGGTTATATCCCGGATCATAGACGCATACTGCTTATGAATAACCGTAGTCGTTCTGTTTATCGAACTGGTGGCATACCCTTCAGCTGATGCCGTCAATGTAAGAGAATATGTTCCCAGGCTGTCCGGAACCTTAACGGTCCCTTTCTTTCCCACTATGGTGTCCGGTGTAAAGTATTTGCCGGAGAATACATATTGGACAGAATCGTCCCCGGGTTTTGAAATCCCTGTAGCTTCTATGTCAAATACTTCTCCCGGAAAGGAATAAGAGGGCAACTCAAATGCCAGAGATCCAAAAAGATATTTTGTATCCGGATCGTCTTTTTTGCATCCGAACAGCAGTATTACAGATACAAAAAAGAGTGAAAAAAGAAGTGCTGTGTTTTTTCTTGCCATACGTATAATATTCTGCAAATGTAGTTAAAAATTTGTAGCTTTGTGTTGATGCGGACAAAACCATTCTTGCTTTTATACCTGTTCGTTTCGGTTATCTTAACCGGCTGTGCCCGTTCCGGCTCTTTTGTCTTTTTGGAAGGCAATGCTTTAGGCACGCTCTATTCTGTTACCTATAGACCGCCCCCCAACGTACCACATGGTTTTGAAGATACGATGAAACAAACCATTGCAAGATGTTTTGATCAAATCAACAACTCCTTTTCTATATACAACAATCATTCCTTACTTTCTCGTATAAACGACAACCGTTCGCAAGAAACGGACAGCATTTTCCGCATAGTCTTTCTGAAAGCTGTTCAAATAACGGAAGAAACAGCCGGTGCTTTCGATATTTCAGCAGCTCCTTTCTTTGATATTTGGGGTTTTGGCGCACAGAAAAAAAGTAATGTAAACACCACTTCCTTGGAAGAAGTACGCAATTACACCGGTATGGATATGTTTGAACTGGAAGATGCAAAGCTCATAAAAAAAGATCTACGGGCTCGTTTGAACATGAATGGTATTGCCAAAGGCTTTGCTTGCGATTTTATAGCACATGCTATGGGAAATCAAGGAGTAACAGATTTGCTCATAGAAATAGGCGGAGAAATTGTATGCAAGGGATTCAATCCTAAAAAACAGCCTTGGAAGATTGGTATTGATAGTCCTGTTGATGGCAATACCACTCCGGGAAAAGATGTTTTTGTCACCTTGCAACTGACAAACAAAGCGTTGGCTACATCCGGAAATTACAGGAATTATTACATGAAAGACGGACAAAAATACGCACACACCATTGACCCGCGTACAGGAGAACCTGCTCGTCACAACTTACTCAGCGCCACTGTTGTAGCAGATGATTGCATGAGTGCGGATGCTTATGCGACAGCCTTTATGGTCATGGGAGCGGATGGTGCCATAGCTTTTTTGCAAGAACACCCGAAACTGGGTGCTTATCTGATTTATGAAGAAAACGGTGTATTTCGCACATTCGTTACAAACAACATCAATCCGGAATTATGAAACGTTATTTATTGCCACTGTTTGCTCTTGTCGGATACCTCCTGTTGTTTTCCGGCTGTGGAACTCAAGAAGAATACAAAACCATTTCAGGAGTAGTTATGGGATATTCTTTTAAAATTGTATACAAAACTCCTCCTTATGCGCCTTGGAGTTTTGATTCCGACCTCAAACGCGAGCTGAATAAATACATACAGGATATTGACAAATCTTTATCCTTGTACCATAAGGGCTCCGTCATTAACCAAATAAACAACAACAAAAGCATGGAAGTAGACTCCATTTTTTCTGTTGTATTCCGGGAAACCAAAAGGGCTGCTCAATATACAGGTGCCGCTCTAAACATTACATCAAAGCCGTTACAACAATTGTGGGGGTATAATCTTATCCATTACCACACAGTAACAGATGAACAAGTACAAGAAGTGCTGCCGTATGTGGGATTTGACAAAATATACCTTAAAGAAGGGAGAATTGTCAAAGACGATCCCCGCGTTACTATCAATTTGAATACACCCGGCATTGGTTATAGTACAGATCTTTTTGCTCAGGTACTTCAAACACACAAAGTAGTAAATTACATGATTGAAGCCGGAGAAGCCATCAGTTGCAAAGGAGTAAACCCATCGGGCTTTCCTTGGCGTGTACAATTGGACCGCTCTTCATCCATTGTATTGCACTTGAATGATAAATCCGTAACCATACATGGCAAGTTGTATGAACTGATTCGTAAAGACAACAGATTTTTCAGTTACCTGTTTGACACCAAGACAGGCTATCCCTCTGAAAATCCGCTTGTCAATGTTATCATCATTGAAGAAAACAACTTGACGACAGGTCTTTTGAGTCTTTCCCTCTTTTCTATGGGCTTGGAAAGAAGTATTCAATTTATAGAATCGCATCCCGGTATCCAAGGCTTGCTCTTTTACTATGAAGACGACGTTCTAAAAACATACGCAACATCCAACTTATCAACACGTCATGAAACGCAATATTTCCCGTAGGTCTTTCCTTAAAAAAAGTCTTTTTACAAGTACAGCTCTTGTAGCTTCTGCAGGCGGTCTTTCCGGCTCGGGCTCCGTTTTTCGTCTTACACAACCTTTTGACACCATTATCAGGAATGGATTCATCTATACAGGAGATGGTTCGCCTCCTTTTAAAGGCGACGTAGGTATAAAAGACGGTCGTATATCGGCGCTTGGAAAACTGGGCAATTATGCAGACCACATCACAGATGCAAAAGGTATGGCTATCAGTCCCGGTTTCATTGACCTGCATACCCATACAGACACAAATTTGTTCCAGTCTGCAGAAGGTGACAGCCGCATTTATCAAGGTATAACCACAGATATTGGTGGGAATTGTGGAGGATCTCCCTTCCCGGCCGGACCGTATGATAACGCAACCGATTTTATGGAGGCTTTGAAAAAGCAAAAGATAGGCATCAACTACGGTTCTTTCACAGGTCAAGGCTCCATACGCTCTGCCGTTATGGGAGATTGGGACCAAGTGGCTGATAAGCAACAAATCAAAGCCATGCAAACATTGCTGGAAGAACAACTGGAACAAGGCAGTATGGGTATGTCGTGCGGTTTAGAATACGCACCGGGCGCATATGCTTCTGATGAAGAACTGGTACAACTGCTCAAAGTAGTAGCCAAACACAACAAACTATTTGCCATACACATGCGAAACGAAGACGACCGTGTGGAACAAGCCGTTTCAGAAGCTATCGCTATGGCAAAAAAAGCAGGAGCCCGACTGCAAATATCACACTTGAAAGCACAAAATTTTGACAATTGGCATAAAGGCCCTCAACTAATCCGCTTGATTGAAGATGCCCGGAGCAGCGGATTGGATCTGGCTTTTGATCGGTATCCTTACATTGCCTTTTCAACAGGTCTGAGCAGCTTTATTCCGTTGGAAGGAAGGCAAGGTTCCACAGACGATGTGCTCCATCGACTGAAAGACAAAAAAACGGAAAAGACTTTTGGAGATTATGCACAATCCCGCTTTGCTCGCTTTGGAGGTGCTAAAAACGTACTCATATCTGCTTGTGCACTACCGCACAATAAAGAAACGTACATGGGTAAGAATCTGGAAGAATGCAGCCGGTTGTCCGGTAAGCCTGCCTGGGATTTTGTAAGAGACCTGCTAATAGAAGAGCGGTTGCAATCGAGCATTGTGGTTTTTGCCATGACTGAAGACAACGTGCGCCTTTTCTTATCTCACCCCTTAGGTATGCCGGCCTCTGACGGAAGTGTATACTCCCCACAAGGACGCTTGGCAGAAACTATGCCGCACCCCCGCTCATACGGTACATTCCCACGTTTTTTGGGAAAATATTGCCGAGAAGAAAAAATCATGGATTTTGCACAAGCCGTCAAAAAAATCACCTCTCTGCCGGCTTCTCGACTGGGTTTGAAAGACAGGGGCTTATTGGTTCCGGGATACAGGGCCGATGTTGTGGTTTTTGATCAAGCAAAAGTTATAGACACAGCTACTTTTGACAACCCCCATCAATTCCCCAAAGGCATTCCCCATGTTTGGGTAAATGGAGTGCACACCATACGCAACGGTGTACACACGGGCGCCTTAGCCGGTCATACCATCTAAAGAAAAATACAGCAAACGGCCTTCTACGTTGGAGTAACCCATTCGTTTTAACGCCTGGACATACCTGTTTATTTGCTTCTGATGCATGGGATCGGGAGATCCAAATTTGTAGTCCAACACGATGGCTTTGCCGTCTTTTTCCATCACCCTGTCGGGGCGCATGGTGCCTGAAGGTCCCAAAAGCGTGGGTTCATTCCTTACCGTCCAAGAACCATCAAACCATGAGGCAATTTCCGGTTCAGCCAATTTTCTCTCAATCACTTCTGCATACTTTTTCACTTGCGACGGGTTGCCGGACAATTCCCCTTGCCGGACCAATTCCTCCAAAGCAGCAGAAACATCATGGCTGCTGTATATCAAAGACAAGGCTTTGTGGAGCACTATACCCCATTGGCGCATAGAATCGTCCGGATCGTAATCAAAACCGTCTTCTGAAGCCAATTTCAATGTTTCGTAAAAATTTCCCGACTCATACTTGTGCAACGTATACGGTTCTCTCTCCTTACTTGCACCTCCTTTTTTGGGAATCACACCGTCGCAAGAGCGCCAAAGCAAATCGCCTTCCCACTCTTCTGTGGGTTCCATAGCAGAAAGAGCCTCTCTCACATGAGCTGATATGGAATGCTCGGCATTTTTCCCCGTAAAGGGAAGAAACACATGCAGTTCTTGTTCAGCCCTTGTTACGGCTACATACAGTAAGTTCAAGGCATCCAAAAGACGTTGGCTGTATTCCAAAAAGTAGTCTCTCGCAAAGAAAGTATGTTGTAGCTTGTCTGTGTACTGCACAGGTAAAACAGGAATGGTATCAAACGGAGCTGCCTGTGCATGCGCCCAAATGGTATGACTCCCTATTCTGGAATCCAACGCCCAATCACAAAAAGGAATAATGACTACCGGTGCTTCCAATCCTTTGGCTTTGTGAATGGTCATCATACGTATAGCCTCATGTGATACATCTGTGGAAAGCATTTTTTCCTTACCGCGCTCATGCCACCACTTTAAAAAAGCATACGTCCCGCCGCTGTTTTTGGCAGAAAAATCCAATACACAATCGTGCAATTCTTGAAGATAGGGAAAGGCCGCACTGTCACAAGACCATTCCATGTGCCTGAGTATGGCTTCAAAAGCATCCGGCAACGGCAAAAACCTCAGTTTTTCAAGAAAGTGTTCATCCAAAGCTTCCTCTTTTTTATTCATTTCTTCTGCCATAGCAGATACGGCTTCTTTCGTAGCCAAATCTGAGGGAAAAAGAGTCAACGTGAGGAGGGCAATGGTTAGATTGACAGATGGCGAAGCAACCACATACAATGAATCCTCCGTCAACAATTGTATATCCCCCTGCTCTAAGAAGAAACGGGAAATAGTACGCGCATCTGTTTTTGATCTTATTAACAAAAGGATATCGGAAGGCTTATACCCTTCCGCAAGGAGTTTGTGCAACAAATCCTGCAACCGATGCAATACTTTTTGCTCAACATCTTCTTTGTCAACTCCATACATTGTAGCTACTTCTACACATCCGGACACGTTGCCTTCTTTGTCTTCCGGAGGTGCAATCAGATGGCCCTCGTAGGCTGCTGTTAGCATGTTGCTCAAGTAGTCCTTATCCTGTTGTTGAAGAAAAGTATTTTCTTCTAGTTTTCCTGCCAGCGTCTTAGTAAGAGATTGACAAACACCTTCTGTAAGCTGATTGACAAAACGAATGATCAACGGACTGCTTCTGAAGTTTGTTTGCAAAGAAGACACATCCATGCCCAAACGAGTCAATACATCGTTCTTTTCTAAATATTCTCCCAAAATCCTCCAATCGCTATTCCTCCATCTGTAGATGGACTGCTTCACATCTCCCACAATCAACGAATCGTACCCTTCTGACAATCCGTTACGTACAAGAGGATGCATGTTTTGCCACTGCAAAACAGACGTATCTTGGAATTCATCCAACAAGAAAGAGTTGTATCTGTTTCCCGTCTTTTCGTACACAAAAGGAACGCTCCCGTCTCCTATCAAACGGTTGAGTAAATAGGTAGAGTCTCCTATATCCAAAGTGCCACGCTCTTCCTGTATCTGCCTGGTAGTAGATATGATATCTGCAAGCAATCCCATTTGTGGGATCTGTTCTTTTATGGCAATTGCCGTAGCGTATGTTCTGTATTCTGCTTTATAGAATTCCAGTATTTCCTGAAGTATAGGCATCAGTACAGGCTGCAAAGCAACAAGTGCGGAAGGTGTTTTCTTATTATACCACAACGATTCCTTTCCTTCTGCGGCGTCCCATACGCGAATACCCGGTATGTATGCTCCTACCGGAAGATGCGCTGTTGCAATCTTTTTAAAATACCCGGCAAAAGACGTATTCTTATACGGAAAATCTGCCGTGGTAAAACCGTTCTCATCCAACATGTCCAGTGCAGTCTGTCCCAACAAAGCCATCCGGTCTTCAAAATGCCCTATAACACGTCCGTACGTTTGCATATACTGCTTCAGAAAATCACGGTCAGACAAGATAGAAGCAAACGATTCTCCCATAACCCGGAACGATTCCTGCATAGCTTGCCATCCCGTTTGCTTGAGCATGCGTGTGGTATTCCATTTTCCTGTACGTGCCAGCCGTTCGTGAATCAATTCTTTGAACCAAGATAACAAATGGGCATCACCCGGAACACGAGCCACAATCCTACGCGCTGTTTGTTCCAACAAATATTCCGTATCTGTATCTACCGTGTAACCACGGGAGAGACCGGCTTCCAATACGAATGCCTGCAATACGCCGTGGAAAAAAGCGTCCAATGTGGTAACAGAAAAGCGCGAATACTGATGAAGTATGGTAGTATACACTTTACCGGCTCTTTGCACAATTTCTTTGTGATCCAAACCCGTTTCTTGTGAGAGCGCTTCTGCCATAGAAGAAGTCTTGCCCGTTGACAATTGCTCCAACGTATCTAAGATACGCGTTTTCATCTCTTGGGTTGCCTTGTTCGTAAACGTTACCGCCAAGACGCCATAAAAAGAATACGGGTCAAAATACGTTTTGCTTCCCAACACAAGAGACAAATAGGCCAGGGTCAACCGGTATGTTTTTCCCGTACCGGCAGAAGCTTTGTACACTTTAAGTGCCATGGGCAATACCATCCATCAGATAGGCCTGAATAAAGCCTTGCAGATCTCCATCCAGAACAGCCGTCGTATCAGAGGCTTCATAGCCCGTACGGTGGTCCTTTACCATTTTATACGGATGGAGCGTATAAGAACGAATCTGAGATCCCCATTCAATTCTCTTTTTTTGACCTTCCAACTCCGATTCTTTCTCTCTCCTTTTCTCCAATTCTTTTTCATACAAATGCGATTTGAGAATCCTCAATGCATTTTGCCTGTTGTCAAATTGGCTTCTGGATTCTGTATTCTCCACAACTATCCCCGTTGGAATGTGACGGACTCGTACTCCCGTTTCTACTTTGTTCACATTCTGTCCGCCGGCTCCGCTCGAACGGTATGTATCCCACTCCAAATCAGAAGGATTGATTTCTATTTCTATGGTATCGTCAACGGCCGGATACACAAAAACAGATGAAAACGTAGTCTGTCTTTTTCCTTGCGCGTTGAACGGTGAAATCCTGACCATTCTGTGTACGCCGTTTTCCGCTTTTAAATAGCCATAGGCGTATGCTCCTTCAAATTCCAAAGTGCACGATTTGATACCGGCTTCATCTCCTTCCAACACATGGTGTACCCTGACGGTATACCCGTTCCTTTCTCCCCAACGCGTATACATCCGCATCAGCATACCGGACCAATCATTGCTTTCCGTTCCACCGGCTCCCGAATTGATTTTCAACAAAGCCCCCAAGTTGTCTCCTTCCCCGCTGAGCGTACTTCTAAGTTCTTCCGCTTCTATCCATTTTTCCACCAAGCTGATCTGCTTGTCCAACTCTTCCTGTGAAGCCTCTAGTTCTGCTAAAACTTTTAGGTCTTCCAGTCCCTCTTGAATCTTATAATAACTTTCTATTGCCGTTTTTATGAGTGCTTGTTTTTTCAACAACACTTCTCCGTCTTTGGGGTTGTCCCAAAAGCCTTCTTGTTGAGATATTTCTGTAAGAGATGCTATTTCTTTTTCTTTGGCATCTATGTCAAAGATACCTCCTCAACCGCTGCCCGCGTTGCAGCAGGTTTTTACAATTATCAGATGTATATTCCATAGTTGTACAAAGTTAGTGATTTAATTTTTTCCTGAGTGCTTTCCAATCAGGAAGCTCTTGTTCCAGGATTTTGTAAAAATTTTTATCGTGACCCGGCTCCAGCAAATGACATAATTCATGTACTATGACATATTCAATACAGGCACGAGGCTTATAAAACAACCGCAAATTCAAAGTAATATACCCTGTTTTTAAAGAACAGCTCCCCCACCGGGTGTTCATTTCACGTACCCTCCATCCTTTGGGGCGTACGCCGTATTGGCTTTCAAATTTACGCTCCCACGGAAGCGCCAACTCATGAAACAAGGCCGCCGCTTGTTTTTTCACCTGCTCTCTCTCCGGCCCTTCCTGAGGCAAAGACGGCTCGCTTGTCAATACTTCTTGTCGCTTTCTGATCCAAGATGCCTTTTGTTTCACAAAGTGTGCAATTTGCCTGTATGTAATCCAATAGGGTGCTCTAACACATACATCTCCGTTGCGTTTTACCGTTATAGACACCGACTTGCGAGCCGCTTTTTGAACGGTATAGACAATGCCTTCTGTTTCTACAGTCTTCATAAACAAAAAAAAGCTGTCTTCTCATAAGACAGCTTTATGAATCAGCGCTGAATGGTTTACTTCATCTAGAAAGTAAAATAAAATAAATCTCTGAAAACATTAATGAAACTTTTCAGAAAATCGAAAATGGGTTCTGCCCAGTCAATACCATTAAAAATGGTATTCCAAAGTTCGCTCAACCATGCCCAAACAGGCCCCATGTTTTTAATTAAAAAAAATGTCATGACTGCAATATTATTAAGTTAACAATTAAATGGTCGCTTTATATGCTTTACAAAGATAAAAAGTTTTTTATTCCAACAAAAAATATTTGAACAACCCACAATCTTATAACGCATTAAGGACGTGGTAAATTTGTTGGTACGTATACCCTCTGCCTAGAGCAAAACGCACCAACTTCTCTTTTCGCTTAATGGGATTTTGTTCTTTCAGCAACTGCTGCTTGTTCTCCAATGCCTTTTGTAGATTCTCCACATACTCCTGACTGTCTGCACTTTTCAACGCCTCTAGGGCAATTGCTTCCGGTATGTTTTTAGCCTGAAGCCCTGCCTGTATCTTCACCGGGCCCCATCCTTGCAAACGTATTTTGTCTTTTACATAAGCCCGCGCGTATCTCATTTCATCAATAAAACCTTCCGTTTCCAATATTTGAATAATTTCTTCCACAACAGGCGTCTTTATTGCTTTTCTCCTCAAATTTTCACGAATATCCCATTTGCATTTTTCGCTGCGACTGCACAACGCCATCATAGAAGTCAAGTATTTTTGATATATGGGATCAATCTGCTTCATTCCGTTTCTCTTTACTTTGTACACTTAACATACCGCATGCGGCTAAGATATCCAACCCCCTGGATGCCCTGACCGTAGTAAAAATTCCTCCTCTGTTCAACAGGTCCTTGAAGGCTTGGATTGCTCCTTCCGATGAAGGACGCATAGAAAAATCGGGTATAGGATGAAAACGAATCAAATTTACCCTGCAAGGCAAGCCTCGGAGTAGTTGCAATACGGCTGCGGCGTGTCCCGGCGTATCGTTCCAACCATCAAACAAGATGTATTCAAAACTCAGACGACGTTGACCTGTGAAGTCGTACGTACGCAATGTGCGAATAAGGCTGCTCAAAGGATAGGCTTTCTGCAACGGCATCAATTGCGCCCTTTCTTCATCGTACGGACTGTGCAAACTAATGGCAAGGTGGGCTCTGGTACCGTTCATAAAGTCATCTAAAACAGGTAAAATACCTGCCGTAGATACGGTAATACGCCCCGGACTCCACCCCAACCCCCATGGTGACGTCAAAATCTCCAACGATTTTTGCACCTGCGGCCAATTGTCCAACGGTTCTCCCATACCCATGTAGACTACATTCGTCAACAAATCTGTTTCCGGAATGCGTAAAAATTGTCCCACTATTTCACCGGCCGTCAACTGTCCAAGAAAGCCCATCCGAGCCGTCATACAAAAAGCACATCCCATCTTACAACCCACTTGTGAAGAGAGACAAAGCGTATTGCGGTTGTTTTCCGGAATAAGCACGGCTTCTATACCTGAACTACCTGACAGCGTAGGGAACAAATACTTTTTAGTTCCATCTTCAGAAATACGTTCCTCTATAGGATCCCAACCCCCGACTTGCCACGTTTCTGCCCATGTTTCCCGGACTTTTTTACTCAAATTTGTCATTTGAGAAATGTCTCTGACTTTGTTTGCATACAGCCAACGCGCCAATTGGTCTGCTGTGTAAGAAGGCAGACCGTACTCAGCTACCATTTCTTGCAATTCTTGTATGTTTTTCCCGAGCAACCACTTTTTCATAAAGCAAAGATACGTGTTTTTGCAGGTGAATTTAGTATATTTGCCAAGGAATCATTAATCAATATTATTATGGCAAAAGTAAGTGCAGAAGAAGTAAAAGGAGGAGCTGCCAGTCAAGAGAAGTTGAAAGCGCTCCAGGCAACCCTGGACAAGATTGAGAAGGACTTTGGAAAAGGGACTATTATGAAATTGGGTGACCAACCCAAATGGGATGTATCTGTAATACCCTCAGGATCTATTGGTTTAGATCACGCCCTGGGTATTGGCGGCTATCCAAGAGGTCGCGTAGTGGAAATCTACGGCCCGGAAGCCAGTGGGAAGACTACTTTAGCCATTCACGCCATTGCAGAAGCCCAAAAACTGGGAGGCATTGCAGCCATTATAGATGCTGAACACGCCTTTGATCGCAATTACGCCCAGCAGCTGGGTGTAGATGTAGAGACATTGCTTATTTCTCAGCCGGACAACGGAGAACAAGCTTTGGAAGTGGCAGACCATTTGATTCGCTCGGGAGCCGTTGACATTGTGGTCATAGACTCGGTAGCGGCCCTCACACCCAAAGCGGAAATTGAGGGAGAAATGGGCGATTCAAAAATGGGATTGCAGGCTCGACTGATGTCGCAAGCCCTTAGAAAATTGACAGCCAATATCAGCCGTACCAACACGTGTTGTATTTTCATTAACCAATTGCGGGAAAAAATCGGCATCATGTTTGGCAATCCGGAAACTACCACCGGAGGCAACGCCCTGAAGTTTTATTCTACCGTACGTGTAGATGTCCGCCGTACCACCCAGCTCAAAGACGGAGAAAACACCATGGGCAACCACGTACGGGTACGCGTTGTCAAAAACAAAATGGCTCCGCCGTTTAAAAAAGCAGAATTTGATATCATTTTCGGAGAAGGCATTTCTCTGATTGGTGAAATCATAGACATGGGTGTTGATTTTAACATCATCAAGAAAAGCGGTTCGTGGTACAGCTACGGTGAAACACGCATTGGTCAAGGGCGCGAGGCCGTCAGGCAAATGTTCAAAGACAATCCGGAACTAAAAGATGAGGTAGAAGCAAAGGTACGAGCTGCTCTGAAAGAACAAGGCGACTGATTCTTTTTCAATGTTTACGGATGTAGAGACAAATCTGCCAAAACTATGGCAGCAGCTGCTTCTATAACTACGGGAACACGTAAGGCAAAACAGCAATCGTGCCGTCCCTGTACATGTTTGGGTAAATATTTTCCTACGGAAGGTGTAGGTTTGATGGCCACATCAAACGTAACGGGATAGCCGTTGGTGATACCGCCGGCAATGCCTCCCCTATGCGGATTGTTCCTGCCGGTAATGCGAGCTTCGTCAAAACCCAACCCAAAGGCAACGCCTTTTACTCCCGGAATGGAAAAAAGGAGGTGAGAGAGCTGCGATTCCACCGAGTTAAAAAAAGGATCTCCCCAACCGGCCGGCAACTCCGTTATCCTGCAACGAACAACGCCTCCTAACGAATCGGCCTTCTCTACAGCAGAGGCAAGCAATCCGTTTGCAAGCCCAACCGGCATGCCTCCTACTTCTGTCAAAAAAGCCGAGATTTCCAAAGCGGGATGGTCCTTTTTCAATATTTTTTTCGCCACCACGCCGGCTGCCACCAAGGGCAATGTCAAACGACCGGAAAAATGGCCCCCTCCGCGGGGGTCTTGAAACCCTTTGTGTTTGATGCTTCCCGTAAAATCTGCTGTCCCCGGCCTAAAAGGAATGTTTTGTCCGTCGGCAGACACGTAATCTTGCGACCGCGTATCCTCGTTGTCAAAACAAATGCATAAAGGAGTGCCGCAAGTAAAGCCCTTGTATACACCGCTCAATACATGTGGCACGTCTTTTTCTTGCCGAGCCGTAGTGGCGGGACCTCCGCTTCTTCTGCGGTTGATGTCTTCTGTAAAATCTTCTTGTTCCAACGGAATACCCGGCGGAACGCCGTCCAAAAGAACGCCTACGTTGGGACCGTGCGATTCTCCAAAAATCGAAAGGCGAAACAACGTGCCAAAAGTATTCATTATCAAATTTTGGTTACCTTTTTCAATTCCTCCCAGAAATCCGGAAAAGACTTGGCTACAGTATGTTTTCCTTCTATTTCTATGGGTTTCTCTGCCCCCAAAGCCGCTATGGCCAGCGACATGGCAATGCGGTTGTCGCCTCGTGCAGATATGGTAGCTCCTCCCGGCAACGTACCGCCTTCAATGACCATCGTGTTGCCTTCAAAACGAATGTTGGCTCCCACTTTAGCATACTCTTCCAACAACGACAGCGCTCTGTTGGATTCTTTGTGGAACAAACGGTCTATTCCATGCAGCGTTGTCGTTCCTTCACAATGAACAGCCAAAGCCACCAATGGCGGAAACAAATCCGGGCATTGTTGTGCATCAAAAGTAAACCCTTGCAAATTGTTCCTTTTGTATACTTTCAATTGATTGGCCGATCCCCACGCCCAAGATCCTCCTGCCCTTCCAATGGCTTCCAAAATGGCTTTATCTGCTTGCAAGCTGTCTTCCCACAAAGGCCCAATTCGCAAATCGCCAAACAGAGAAGCCGCAACAATAAAATTGGCTCCACCGCTCCAATCTCCTTCTATGGCTATCCTTCTGGCCCGGTAATTCTGTCTTCCGGGAATATGGAACACTTTGTAGTCATCATGAGTAGCCCGTACACCAAACGCCTCCATAACTTGAAGGGTCATGTCTATATACGGCTGACTGGCCAGGTGTTCTACTTCCAAAATGGAATCTGTTTCTGCCAAAGGCAAGGCCATCAACAAACCGCTCAAAAATTGCGAGCTGCCTCCGGCGTTGACTACGTATTTTCCACCGCGCAAGGGACCTTGTACCAACAAGATGGGGCGCGACATACTGAGCGACGGATCGCCCGTATCCCACCGTCCCGTTTCCAAGAGGTTTTCTTTGATAGACAAGGCCGGCAACGTATTCAAACTCTCAGACCAGCATCCTAGTTCTCTCAATCCTTGAATCACAAAGTCTATAGGCCTGGATATAAGCGTGGAACGCCCTCTAAGGCAATAAATATATGGTGATAGAGCCAAAATGGGCGCAAACATCCTCAGCGCCAGCGCAGACTCTCCGCAGTCCAGTTGACGACGGGCGTAATCTCTGCCCGGAGGGGCCACATGCGGCCAGATGTCTTCTTTGGCAAATTGAGCACCCACAGAGCGCACCACCCGGTAAGCAGCCTGCACGTCTTCACATACTTGCCTTCCGTCTCTGGGCCAGGCTCCCTTTAAGAGTGTTTCTCGGCCTGACAAAAAAATGGCGGCCAGCACCCGTATGCTCATACTTTTAGAAGGAGGCAGGGAAACCTTACCCTTCAATTGTCCTTTAGATATGGTAATCATATTTTATGTTCAGTATTACAAAGATAACATTTACCTAAAAAAGACTAAATTTGCACCATGAAAACAGTATTAAGCGGTATCCGATCTACAGGTCACTTGCACTTGGGCAATTACTTTGGTGCACTTAAAAATTTTACACAGCTGCAACACAAAGCCAACTGCTTCTTCTTTATTGCAGATTTGCACTCCCTTACCACACATCCCAAGCCGGAAGACAACCGTAAGAACATAAAAATCATTTTATCAGAATACCTGGCATCGGGACTGGACCCGGAACAGTCTGTCTTGTATGTACAAAGCAGTGTCCCGGAAATCAGCGAACTGTATGCCTTATTGAACATGTTGGCGTACAAAGGAGAGCTGGAACGTACGGCTTCTTTCAAAGACAAGGTGAGAAAACACCCGGAAAATGTAAACGCCGGATTGCTTACGTACCCCGTTCTCATGTCTGCCGACATTCTCATTCACAGAGCCCAATGGGTTCCGGTAGGCAAAGACCAAGAACAACATTTGGAAATAGCTCGTGTACTGGCACGTAGATTCAATAATATGTACAAAAGGCCTGTTTTCCCGGAACCTCAAGCCTACAATTTTGGAGAAGATCTGGTGAAAATTCCGGGATTGGACGGTACCGGAAAAATGGGAAAGAGTGAAGGAAACGGCATTTACTTGATAGATGACGAAAAAACCATTCGAAAGAAAGTCATGCGCGCCGTTACAGATTCGGGTCCTACAGAACCCAACAGCCCTATGAGCCCGGGCACGGCCAACCTCTTTGATTTGCTTTCCGTAGTTTCCAAGCCGGATGTGGTTTCTTTCTTTAAAGAACAATACGACAACTGCACCATTCGGTACGGAGACCTTAAAAAGCAGTTGGCAGAAGATATCGCGCGCCACACGCTACCCATCAAAGCCCGCATTGAAGAAATATACAACAACGAACCGTACCTGAAACAAGTAGTAGAACAAGGGGCTGAAAAAGCCCGTCAATCGGCACGTGCCACTATGAAAGAAGTACGCGATGCTATGGGAATTAACGTCTTTTGATGCATGATCAGCCAAGCCACCATAGATAAAATTCTGGAAACCGCTTCTATTGAAGAGGTCATTGGAGAATACGTCCGTTTGACGAAACGTGGAGCCAATCTGGTGGCCTGTTGCCCTTTCCATAATGAAAAAACGCCTTCTTTTACGGTATCCCCTTCCAAAAGCATCTTCAAATGCTTTGGGTGCGGAAAAGCCGGCAATGTCATCCGTTTCATTATGGAACACGAACACCTTTCGTACGTAGAGGCGTTGAAATTTTTAGGCAGAAAATACAACATCCCCGTAGAAGACAAAAAAGAAACGGTAGAAGAAGCCCAAGAGCGGTTGCAAAGGGACAGCATGCTCGTTTTGAATGAGTACGCACGAGAATTCTACAGCCGGTACCTGCTGGAAGATGGCCGAGGCAAAGCCATAGGTCTGAGCTACCTGATGGAGCGAGGCTTTACACAGGCTACCATAACACATTTTGGACTGGGGTATGCACCGGCGGAAAAAGACACGTTCACCAAAACAGCATTGGCGGCCGGTTACAAACAGGAATTGTTAACGGCTACGGGACTGACCCTGCATTATGCCGAACAGGCAAACAAGCCGGAAGCTTTTTTGGATCGATT
>Ga0265293_10000870_pt1 | contig 69898 bp, 65 predicted proteins | sample Munlanlewell138R_FD_192505 | JGI IMG/M metagenome (GOLD analysis project Ga0265293, IMG submission 192505) | Leachate microbial communities from a municipal landfill in Southern Ontario, Canada - Leachate well 138R | ecosystem: Engineered > Solid waste > Landfill > Unclassified | place: Canada... | reverse complement strand
GTCTCGGTGCGCACCATGCGCGCATCGCCCTGATCCTGGAGGAATTTGAAGCCGCGATCGGAGCCGCTCACCACCTGCAAACCGGCGATGTGTGCCAGCGCCAATATGGCGAGCAGGCCCAGCAGAGCGACGATCAGCAAATATCGCCACAGCGGGATTGATAGCTCCTTGTTGCGCCGGCTGTTCAAGGTTGCACCATGACTACGTCTTTGATGGCGGGCACTTGCATGCCCAGTTCGGTAATCGCCTTCGTTTCGATGCGCGACAGGTTGGCGAGGGAGCTTTGCTCGAGCAGATATTGCCCCCAGACGACCTGAAGATTGTTCTCGCGCTGCTGCAGTTGCGCGAGCTCGGTAAACAGCAGCCGGCAATTGTGGCTCACGTAAATGACGGTGAGCGCAGACAGCATCACCGTTACCCAGAGCGTCACAAGCATTTTGTTGCCGGTCATCTCAGGTCACCTTCTCGGCAATCCGCATCACTGCGCTGCGGGCGCGAATGTTGGCCTCGCACTCCTGCGCACTGGGCCGCACCGCCTTGCCGACGGCGCGCAGCGGGCGCCGGATGTCGGCGTCGCGAACCGGCAGGCCGCGGGGAATCTTCGGCCCCTGTTGCTGCTCGCGAATGAAGCGCTTGACCATGCGGTCTTCGAGCGAATGGAAACTGATGACCACCAGCCGACCCTGTATGGCCAATACGTCGACCACGTTGCCCAGCAAATCCTGCAGGTCGCCGAGCTCGCGGTTGATGTGGATGCGAATGGCCTGAAAGGCTCTGGTCGCCGGGTGCTTGCCTTTTTCCCAGGCGGGATTGGCGGCGGCGACGATGGCGGCGAGCTGTGCCGTGCGCACAATAGGCTCGCGGCTGCGCGCCGCGACGATGGCCGCCGCCATGCGCCGGGAAAATCTCTCTTCACCGAATTCCCAGAGCACACTGGCGATGTCTTTTTGGTCCGCCTGAGCCAGCCAGTCGGCGGCGCTGATGCCGGAGTCGGGGTCCATGCGCATATCCAGCGGGCCGTCCTGCATGAAACTGAAGCCGCGCTGGGCATCGTCGAGCTGTGGCGAGGACACGCCCAGGTCGAGCAGCACACCCGCCACCTGGCCGCTGCGACCGCGCTCCGCGCACAGGCGCGCGATATCGCGAAAGGAGCCGCGCACGAATTCGAAGCGCGAGTCTGCCGCGAAACGCTGCGCGGCTTCGCGCTCGGCTTCGGGATCCTTGTCGATCGCCAGCAAGCGACCATTGGGCGAGAGCCGTGCCAGGATCGCACCGCTGTGCCCACCCCGACCAAAGGTGCCATCAATGTAGAAACCATCCGGGTCCATTACCAACCCCTCCACGGCCTCATTCCGCAACACCGTTCTATGTGCGACTTGCTCGTTCATGTTATGCGCAGCCCTTACAATGAAAGGGATTGCATTGCATCGGGAACAGACAGCTCGCCCGCGGCTTCTTCAAGCCAGGTTTCGCAGTTGCTGTTCCAGTTCTCCAGACTCCAGAGTTCGAAGCGGTGACGCTGCCCCACCAGCATGGCTTTCTTATCGATATCCGCATGCTTGCGTAGTTCCGGCGGCACCAGAATGCGTCCCGAGCCGTCGAGCTCCACGTCCCGGGCATGGCCGATCAGCAGCCGCTGCAGGCGCCGGGTGGTATCATTGAACGTCGGCAACGCAGCAATCTGATCCTCAATTTTTTCCCATTCGGGCAGCGGGTAGATGAAAAGGCACTTGTCCTTGATATCGATGGTAATCACGAGATTTCCTTCGCACTGCGACATAAGGGCGTCGCGATACCTCGCCGGTATCGCCAGACGCCCTTTGGTGTCCAGATTGATCTCGTTATTGCCTCGAAACACGCCCGCCTCAGCTCGCTTTCAGGGAGAACTCTCCACTTTTGCCCACTTTCTCCCACATGGAGACACTATATGGCGGGAGGATTTCAAGTCAAGCGCTGCAGGAACGAAAAATCTCAGAAAATGCACTTAAATTTCGGCAAGTTACGCCCTTTCAACGAGAGACGCAGAAGCCCTTTTCGACTATCGCAAACAAAAACATCAGGCTGCCATTTCAAGTTAAAGTGAATTGTCACAAAGAAGATTTTTTTGGAATAGAAAATTCAGATTTCTAGATTCATCAGGCATATTGGTCAAAAATTGTACAGCAACCTATCAACGGTCCCTGCTCCGGAAGAGCCCCATTTTCTGCCTTACCTGTCATTTGTAACGGTGTACCTGTCATTTCGCGGCTCTAGAATGATGACAGCTGTCATCGCTCACGACACCGACCCCGCAAAGGGTGGTGCAGAGTGAGCCGTCAACAACATCTGAAACAAGGTCAGGTTATGTCAGGCATCACAGGAAAAGTCATCGCCATCACCGGCGCTTCCAGCGGCATCGGCGAGGCAACGGCCAGGGTTCTGGCCCGGCAGGGGAGCAAGGTGGTACTGGGGGCGCGCCGCGGCGAACGCCTGGCCGCCGTCGCGGACGCGATCCGCTCCGAGGGCGGCGAGGTTGCCGTCACCTCGCTGGATGTCACCAGCCAGGAAAGCGTCGCGACCTTCGTCAGTTACGCCATCAGCAGCTACGGCAGGCTCGACGTGCTGGTGAACAACGCTGGCATCATGCCGCTGTCGCGGCTCAGCGACCTCAGGGTCAAGGACTGGGAACAGATGATCGACGTCAACATCAAGGGCGTGCTGTACGGTATTGCCGCGGCCCTGCCGGTATTCGATCAACAACAGTCGGGCCAGTTCATCAACGTGACCTCCGGCGCCGACCGGGTCGTGGCGCCCAGCGCCGCGGTCTACTCCGGCACCAAATTCGCGGTGCGCGCCATCTCCGACGGCCTGCGCATGGAAGTGGGCCAGCACATTCGCGTCGCCGTGATCGCCCCCGGCGCCACCTCGACCGAATTGACCGGCACCATCAGCGACCCGGCCCTGAAAGCCGCGGTGGAGGCGCGAACCTTCGCCAACGCCATGCCCCCGGAAGCGGTCGCGGCGGCGATTGCCTACGCCATCGGCCAGCCCGCCAATGTGGACGTGCGGGAAATTCTGGTGGGACCGGCGACCGCGGCGATGTAAGCCGTCCTGCCCGGGCAGCGGCTTCTACGCTATACCTTCTGAACAGACATACATAATGATCGTGGAGGTGCAACATGAAAGCGATTCCCTGTGAGAAAATCCGCAACATCCTCAGCCAGGTGCGGCCGAAGTTCGGCTGGGAAGATTACGGCTACACCTTTTCCCAGAACAAATACTGGGCCGAGCAGAGCCGCGACTACGTGTGTGAGGCATCTCCGGGCAAACAGCAGTTTTTCGCTGAGTACGTCAAGCATAAACTACATGGCAACAACCCCATCAGCCAGCTGTCGCTGAAAAGCGATCTCCCCCAGATCTACATCTACGACCGCATCCCGCGCACTGACGCCGCCAAGGAAAGGAAACTCTACGAACTGATCACCGGCTTCGGCTGGAAAAGCGGCATGTCCATTCCCGTGCACGGCTACGGCGGCGCTCTTGGCCTGATCACCCTCAATCACCGCAAGCACGAAGTGGCACCCGAGATGATCAAGGGCACCATCGATTATCTGGCGCCCTGGCTGTTCCAGTTCAACGCCTGGTCGCGGGAGCTGCTGGAAAACTCCGCCACAGGGGAATTGCTCACGCAGCGTGAAATCGAATGCCTGCAACTGGTATCGAAGGGAAAAACATCGAAAGAGATCGCCCAGTTGCTGTGCATCACCAAGCGCACCGTGGATTTCCACGTCAACAACGCCACCCAGAAACTGGGCGGCCATTCCCGCAGCCAGGCCGCCTCCCTGCTGTCGAGGATGCTGCTGACACAAAACAGCCTTGTCAGGCCCGTCGTTTCCGCGTTCCAGTGAATGTCCAGGCAGCCACCGGCAGCGCTGTAATACACAAAAAGCTGTCACTAATCACAGTGAAGCGGCTGCCGACAGCAGGGTATACTTTTGCGCAACACGGGTCTGTAAGCAGGTTTTGACACGTCACTGCAGTGACCAAAAACAGCGCCCGTCCCCATTACGCCCGACGCTGTTGCCAGCATCCGCACACATTCATAAAAGCCTATGCAACCGGTCAAGTGCCGGAAAACGTCCACCGACAGGCGCACAACCCGGCGCGACACGATAAAACCAACGCATCAAACACAGAACAACGCTATCGGGGAAAGGAAAAATATGGAAAGAGGCTTCCGTTTCTGGAGCACCGTCATGGTGCTGATCTGCTTCGTTCTCGGCATCGTCGTCTACGGCGGCGGGCGCTACTCGTTCGGCGTCTTCATGAAGCCGCTGGCCGAAACCATGGAATGGTCCCGCACCCAGATATCCCTGGCCGTCACCATCAACCTCATCTGTTACGGTATTTCCTCGCCGGTGATCGGCTGGCTGCTCGATACCATCGGCGCCCGGCGCGTGATGATCTCGGGCGCCGCCATCATGACGGTGTCGCTGTGCGCCATGTACTTCGCCCACAGCCTGTGGATGTTCTACTTCCTGTACGGCGTGGCCTCCGCCTTCGGCGCCAACGCCATCGGGCGCATCGCCCAGGCCAGCATCGTCGCCAACTGGTTCGTCAAACGGCGCGGCCTGATGATGGGCATCACCGCGCTGTCCATCGGCCTCGGCACCGCGATCATGGCGCCGGTGGTGCGCCTGTTCCTCGACAACTACGGCTGGCAGCTGGCCTTCGTCGCCATGGGCGTGATGATGGGTGTGCTGGTGCTGCTGCCCATCGTCCTGCTGGTCAAGGGCCAGGGGCGCCCGGAAGACCGCGGCTTCGGCCCCGACGGCATTCCCCTCGAAGAGGCCCAGGCGCAGCAACCGGGGCCGGGGAGCCGCGCGGCTCCGGCACAGGACGACTGGAAAGTGTCGGAAGCCCTGCGCTCCAAGGCTTTCTGGGCCATCACCATCGCCATGGGCATCAGCTACATGGCGGACTACATCGTACTGCTCCACGGCCCCGCCGACTTCGAGGATCGCGGCCACTCCGGCGCCACAGCGGCGCTGGTGCTGTCCATTGCCACTCTCGCGAGTTGCATCGGCAGGCTGGGATTTGGCTGGTTTGCCGACCGCGCCAACCTGAAGCTGGGTTTCACGTTGCTGTTCGGCCTGCAGCTGATCTCCACACCACTGGTGATCATCGATGGCGGCGTCAATACACTCTACGCCTTCGCCTTCATCTGGGGCATCGGCTACGGTGGCGCCGCAGTCTACATGCCCTACGCCATCGCCGGCTATTTCGGGCGCGCCAACTTCAGTTCCATCATGGGATGGACCACCATGGTCACGGTCTTCTGCGGTTCCATCGGCGGCATCCTCGGCGGCCTCATCCATGACCGCTATCAAAGCTACCACCTGGCCTGGCTCTGCTGCATCGTATTCTGGGCGCTGGCCATCGTCATCATGCTGTTGCTTGGCGGCAAACCGGACAAGCAGCCCGCACACAGGGTAGCCATTGGCAAGATGACTCTCTCCAAAGCGTGATCCCCGCGTCACGCGCTCAAGGAAAGGATAACAACAACAATGAACAAGCAATTCAATTTCTGGGGCACGGTCATGGTTGCGATCTGTTTCGTAACCGGTGTGATGGTGTTCGGGGGCGGCCGCTACTCGTTTGCGGTGTTCATGAAACCGCTCTCGGAGAGCATGGAGTGGTCCAGGTCCCAACTGTCGCTGGCGGTGACCCTCAACCTGATCTTCTACGGCATGGCCTCTCCCGTCATCGGCTGGCTGTTCGATACCATCGGCGCCCGCAAGGTGATGATCACGGGTGCGGCGCTGATGACCTTTTCCCTGTGTGCCATGTATTTCGCCAACAACCTGTGGATGTTCTACGTCCTCTACGGCGTGCTGTCCGCCTTCGGGGCGAACGCCATCGGCCGCATGAGCCAGGTGAGCATCGTCACCAACTGGTTCGTGAAGCGGCGCGGCATGATGATGGGCGTCACCGCGCTGTCCATCGGACTCGGCACCGCCATCATGGCGCCGGCGGTGCGCCTGCTGCTGGACACCTACGGCTGGCGGCTGGCCTTTGCCGCCCTCGGCGTCATGATGGGCCTGCTGGTGCTGCTGCCCATCGTCCTCTTCGTCAAGGGACAGGGCCGACCGGAAGACCGTGGCTTCGGCCCGGATGGTGCCCCCCTCAGTGAAAAACACGACTCTGCGCCGGGGAATACCGGTGCAGCCAGAATGGCCACCAGCGACGACTGGAAAGTATCAGAAGCCCTGCGCACACCGGCTTTCTGGGCCGTGAGTCTGGCAATGGGTATTACCTATATGGGCAGCTACGTTTTTCTCCTGCACGGGCCGGCCGACTTTGAGGGCCGAGGCTTTTCCGGTACCACCGCCGCCATGGTGCTGTCCATAGGCACACTGGCCAGCTGCATCGGGCGACTGGGCTTCGGCTGGCTGGCAGATCACGCCCCCCTGAAAACGGGCTTCCTGATACAGATTGCCCTGCATCTGGTCGCTCTGCCGTGGGTACTTCTGGACGGTGGCGTCTACATGCTGTACACCTTTGCCGTTATCTGGGGGATTGGTTACGGAGGCACCGGTGTTTACCTGCCCTACTCCATCGCCTATTACTTCGGACGCACATCCTTTGGCAGTATCTATGGCTGGTCCTCCTTGGTCAGCACCTTCTGCGGCGCCACGGGCGGCTACCTGGGCGGCCTCATTTACGACCTTCAAGGCAGTTACCACATTGCGTGGATAGGATGCGCACTGTTGTGGAGCCTTGCCTTGATTCTGATTGCGCTGCTTGCCAACAAGCCCGCGCGGCGGGAGGCCGTGGTGCTCGCCGGCTGAGAAGGCTGTATGAACCTCATGATCAAAGAATGATTGCCAAGCTTCCTTGGGGTTTCAAAGAGTTATTATCAAGGCAAACGCGCTTGCAACGGATCTTGAAATCGCTTCCTTGCCGGACCAAATCGTAATAAACCACGCCAACGTAGATCGACAACTCTCCTCGCCGGAACCGATATACAACCAGATTATTGGTTACTCTCAATTCTTTGCCGTTATCAGACAAGACGATCACATTGGAAACCATGTGGCGGATATTGGAGCGTGGGCTTTCAGCATACGCATCCTTCCGCAACATACGCTCCGCTCTTGCATGGAGTGTTTCCCTGTTATCGACAGCGTAGAATAATTTCTCCGTGGGCTCCACGGTTTCGGCATCCGGCGTATTGAACGGCGGAATCATGTATTCGCCGTCCTCGGTAAACAATGTTTGCCATTCCTCCAGCTGCCAGGTGTCCAGCAACCTGGCCTCCAGGTGAAGAAATGCCTCTATCGCGTGTTGCAGCGCTGCATCAGCTTGGGTGATCTGGTTCATGTGTATTCTCTGAGTGATTCCGGCCAGTCTTATTCCAGTGTCTCGGCACCACCAAGGATGCGGTCCCACTGAGCCCACCAGGCACGGCCCTGCGCTTCATCAAGCCAGGCACCACGCGACATTCTCCTGTCTCCATCGGGGACTGTTTCCGAGGCCATACCCTTGGAATAATCCACCCATTTGTTGGGAGTGGTGTAGTAAGCCGCCTTGACACGGTCGAATAATTCAAAATCATCTGGATGCGCAAACCCGGCGGGGCCGACAAAACTGAGGTGGCTGCGCAAACGCACATCCCGGATTTCCTTGGGCTCACCCACCCCGCCAAGTGTCCAAATATTCATACGCAGGGCGTCGGGCGCTTCGGGGTATACCATACGAACTGAAAGTGAAACGTTATCGGTAATCACAAGATTGGGAAAGATCACCATATTTCTGTTCCAATCCGCGATACGCGCGCCGCGCTCCTCGCCAAAACGCTCCACAAGCTCTCTTCTCTTTGCCTCGATGATCGGCTTGGAAGCTTCGCCAAAAGCTGGAATCCAGCCAGCAACGGGGCGGCCCAATCCTATGTTGTTTTCCCAAAAAGTATGCCCGTTGCCCAAACCCGCGCCATACCCATCCTTCATACTGCCGGACACATCATTGCCTACCCGCCTCAGCGAGTACTCAAAGTAGCTGTTATGCAGGATAGGGGCATGGTAGGTATCGACAAAATTGTCAGTAACCAATTTCCAGTTACCGCCATTGAACATCAATTGTTCACCCTGGATGACTTCCAAGCCGCTTTCATACTGGTCGACCATCAAGTCCAGCACTTCCTTCGAACCCGAGAGGTAGGATTCCAGGTCAATGGCATTGGGGTTGTAATTGATGAAATAGAAGCCGCGGTAGTTATCCAGGCGAGGAACTTTTTTCAGGTTGTATCGGCCGTTCTCATTGAGGTTATCCGCATACCCGCCTGTGCCGCCGGTATCTTTCAACTCCCCATCACCACCGAAAACCCAGCCGTGATACGGACACATGAATACACCTTTATTGCCACGCTCCTCGACAGTTAGATTTGGGCCGCGATGAGTACAATAATTATAAAACGCATTGACGTTGCCATCCTTATCCCGATTAAAAATCAAGTCATACCCCCCGACATTGCGGGTAAGAAAATCCTTCTTGTTGGGTATTTCAGATTGATGGCCAACATAGAGCCAACACCTGCCAAAGATCAGCTCCCGCTCCTTCTCAAAGGTAGACGGATCATTGTAGGCCCTCTGGTTGATTTCGAACCGGTTCTCTTTGCCATTGATGTACAGGTAATCCGTCAGCGCTTCCGAAGATTCTCGCGGGCGCAGCACTGCCTCTATGTTTGACATGGGATCTCCTTGAAAGATTGGCTTGCCATGTTGCGTTCAGCATTGAGGCTCTTATAATAACCGGAAAGGGTTTCGGTTATTATTCGGTTTCTAGTCGGGTTACCATGAACAAAAGAGTTGGAAGAAGTAGCGGTTCGAAAATCACTACTTACAGCAAGCGAAAGACACCCCTTCAGGAACGATCGCGCATTACCATGGAAAGTATCCAGCAGGCTGCTCTCGGCATTGTCGAGAGATACGGATTCGAATATTTGACGACAACAAAGCTGGCTGAGCGTGTCGGCATCAGCATTGGCTCCTTTTACGAATATTTCCCCAACAAAGAAGCCGTGCTGCTTAGCCTTTTTGAGTCGGCATCAACTGATGCGGCCAACAAGGTTCGCGAACTCATGCCGGAGATGTTCGAGTTGCCAATAGAGCAATCCATACCCCTGGCGCTAAAAACCCTCTATGAAGTTCATGCCAACAACCGATTAGTTTTAATAGATCTCTTCGTCAAGGTTCCCGAACTTCAAAAAACGGTCCTGCCCATAACCTATGACAGTTTGATTCAAGGAGTTGCCCGGGCCTACATCGACTTTCTGGGCGTGAAGCTTAGCCCCAGAGAAATGCAGCATACAAAGTTCTTTATGAACCACATGGTAATGGGTAGCGTCCGACATTATATTACTTCCAACCCCACATTCATGAGCCCTGAAGAATTTATTGATAATTTATCAGAAATCATCATCAACTATATTCAAGGCGTGCTTATTCCGAAGACTCACTCTGGCTGATATCTCGCCGACGTTCTCTTAGAACCTGTTGGGCTTCCTTCGTCAGCCCAACCTACGGGCGAACCCGCAAAATCGACTCGAAGCATCACTAGATCGCCCCCGCCGACTCGAGCGCCGCCACTTCCGCCTCGTCTATGCCCCAGTCTTTCAGGGCGCTCCCAGTGTGCTGACCGATCTCCGGCGGCGGTGAGCGGACAGCGCCCGGCGTGGCGGAATAGCGCGGCGTCGGCGCCGGCTGGGTGACGCCCTCGATGTCGATGAATGTGTTGCGGGATTTGTTGTGGTGGTGGGCCGGCGCCTCGGACATGTCGAACACCGGCGCGAAGCAGACATCGGTGCCCTCCATCAGCGCGCACCACTCCCGTTGCGTTTTGGTCCTGAACTTCTCCGCCACCTTGGCCTTGAGGGAGGCCCAGTGGTTCTTGTCTTTCTGGTGATCGAATTCCGGGTCATCGAAGCCGGCGATTTCGCGCAATTGCCGGTAAAAGGGCGCGCCGGTGGACGCGATGGAGATCCACTTGCCATCGGCGCACTGATAAGTATCGTAATTGGGCGCCGCGCCATCGAGGCTGTTGGCATTGCGTTCGAGGCTCCACACCCCCGAGGCGTACAGCTCGTAGGACAGCGCGATGTAGTTGATGTCGTGCCCGGCGGAGTGGGCGATGCTGCCCTCCTGTCCCCAGCCGGTCATGCGCGTGTACACCAGGCGCGGGTTGTGTTCGAGTGCCACATCGGGACCGAGCCCGAGGCGCTCCATCACGCCAGGGCGGAATCCCTCGACGATGGCGTCGGCCTTTTCGATCAGCTTGAGACAGGTGGCGATCGCCTCCGGCTTTTTCAGGTCCATGGCGATGGAACGCTTGCCGCGGCTCGCCACGTCGAAGCGGTCTCGGTGAAATGGGCCTGGTGGCCGTGCTTGCGGTCGATGCGAACGACGTCCGCGCCCAGATCAGCCAGTAACATGCAGCAAAACGGGCCTGGGCCTATTCCAGCAAATTCCAAAACTCTGACACCGGACAAAGGTCCCTGGAACATGTTCAAAACCTCTGCTAGGGGCTGTTCACACCACTTGCTTAGTCAGCGTTGCGCCTGACTGCTCAGCCCGAAACCCGTGAAATAAAAAGTGGGAAATGGGAGACCGCCTGCGATCGGTTCACCGCGCCCATCTTCTTCACCGCGCTTTCGACATGAAAATCTACCCTACGCTTAGTGATGCTGAGAATATTGGCGATTTCCTTCGAAGTATTTCCCTTTGAAACCAGATTCATGCATTCCATTTCACGTTCCGTGAGCACGGTTTTTGCCAAGATGCTACTCATCAATTCCCGAGCCCATGCGTTGAATTGCATGAGCCATGGGACTATGAATCGGCTCGTCTCATATTTTTTTTCAGCACTGATGTCATCCTCCGTGGTGAGAAATTCAACGCCGCCGAGGGCGCCGCCATAACCGTATTGCACTAGGTGCAACCCGCTTCTCCAGCGGTACTTGGCCACCAGTTCGAAAAATTGCTTTTCCTTTTTCGTAGGGTTTTTGGCGTAATCCTCATACCTGTAGGCTTGAGGCATGTCGTTGCGCAAAACAAGTCTTCGCAGTGGGTTGACAGGATCCAGCCCAAGACGTATGTACTCGTACATAAACATCTTCTTTTCCCTGGACGCTTCGCAGATGAAAGTATATTTATCGGTCGGCTGTTTCCGATGGCGAAAGGTAAAACAATAATCGTCCCAACCGTATTCCTCACTGGCTTTTCTCAGGACGCTGCCAATCTGCTTGCAACCTATGAGATTTATATTCTGCTGTAAGTTCATGATGTTTGACCCATCAGGTTGTTCTATGACATTTGATGAATAAACTCCTGAAATTTTCTCGTTGCCTGTTTATCTTGGTTGCCCTCTCCCGGAAGGAGAGGACTTTTCTCAGTTTTTATCCCACCTTAGCCGATGGAGCCGCCTGGCCGTAATCGACCTCTGCCAACAAGGGCACTACCTCCGGATCGTTTGTCTCATCGCTGATCCACTTGCACATCCTGCGCACCGGCTCGATGCCGTCGTGGGGGCCGGCCATTGCAGCCTTGAGCATGTAGCCGAGTGACACCAGGCGCTGCGCACCGTGGAAAACCAGCTGATCGCGGATCTGCTCCTTGAGCGCATCCGGATAGATACCGATGCTCTGGGTATAGGAAGTGACCGCGCGAATCGGCGTATCCAAACTGTCGAACGGGACCAGGTTGGTGAAGCGGTCGTTGAGGAGCGCGGAAAAATCCACTGGCTCGTCGGTCTGCGACACGATCACCGCGCCTTCGACACCGCCGCCATACACCTTGTGCTCGTCGCTCATGATCTTCAGTGACTGCACCTCTTCCACGAGATCCGGCGACAGACGGGGCGCCGGGCCACTGGCGGAGGGCGGCAAGCCCTGAATGGCATCGAACAGGATTTTGCCGAAGTGGTTGGCCTTTTCGATCCCTTCATCATCGGTGCCAGTCTGGATGTACACCACGCGGGCGGAGGCACAGGCCTGCTGGTTCAGGTAGCCCACGTCCAGAGCGAGGCGCGCCGCAATGTCGTGCATGGTCTTGTCATCGCTGAAGCCTTCGGGGCCGATGATGGCGGACGACAGTTTCGGGTCCATGCCCACCAGATCGATGCCGGGCTGAAGGTATTTCTTGATGCTCGTCATCGAGCCGGCGCCGCCCCAGGCGACGATTTTCTCGATGCGGTCGGGACGGTACAGGGCTTCTTCCACTTCGACGTCGCCGCCTTTCCAGTAGGCGATGGAAAGATGCCTGGTGATGGGGTGGTCGGGCGCCATGTCGATCATGGTGCGGGCAATGGCCGCCGCCGTCAGCGGGTCGTTGGACGGCGTCTTGAAGATCGCATCGCTGCGGGTAATAGCGTTGCGGATCACCCCCATGGAGGAAGGCACCGGCACGTTGCCCGCCAGCACATGCACCGAGCGCACGCCAAAGGCGCGGATGTTGCAGATGCCGCCGTTGGACATTTTGCGCGGTACCCAGCCTTCCAGATATCTAACACCGATGCAGTTTTCCGCGTGCTCGCGGATGAATTCGCGGTTGTAGGACTGGCCAATGGTCGAGAAAAAATGCTCGACCACGGATTTGCTGAGCCCTGACGTCAGGTACGAGAGCTGGATCGCCTCCTGTAGGTATTCGTTGGTTTTCAGGTTGAGCTTGGAACCCAGCTCCTCCAGATAATCGAGCACCTCCTCGAACGGCAGCGCATGAAGATCGGTCAGTTCCGAGGGTCGCGCCAACGGCAGGCTCGCAAGATGTTTCTTGACATCAGGGGTGGTGAAGGCAACGGCGTTGCCGCGCCCGCCAAACTCCAAATCCGCGTCTTCGATGATTTTACCGCGAATGATTAAGGGAACATTGAATGACATCAGTCACCTCCAATTTCAGCCATGTACTGGAGCGCATTTTCATGCACAGCGGGTGCGCCAGCACACGTGATTTTGTCGTCGCCGCCTTCCAATTCCGAGATGCGGCGGATTTCACCCACGATATGGGGGCCACTACGACCACAGCTGCAGGAACCGTCCCAGTCCAATGTCAGCAGATCGCCAGTGAGAATACCGGCCCAGCGATGCTGAGCTGCCACATCCACGATACCGTAGCGACCGGTCTGAATACCTTCACGCGGCAAGATATCACCTGATTTCGGATCCAGCAGGTACGGCACCAGGTTGGGTGGCAGGTGATAGTGCCCAGCGGGACACAAGCGAGTCAGCGCCGAGGAAGCTTCGGTCATGCCATACCCCGTGGGTGGATAGGGGATACCCGTAAAGCGCGCGACAATATCGGGGTAGTTGGGTGGTAGCGCTTGCCCTTTGGTACCGCCGGCAAGTTGTTGCAGGCTCTGAGGAGCGAACACACTTTCGAGTCCGCGATTGACCGCCTCTATGGCACCCTTGGCGACGATGGGCACCACACCCTGAATGATCACCGGTTTGTCGCGGAACTCGTTGGCGATGCGATCGAAGAATTCGGTCAGGCGCCTTGGCTCTTCGCGCTGTTCCTTCAAGAACTCCTCGCGACGGGACAATAAACTCGGGGAAAGCTGCAGAGAACCCAACTCACCGGATGCCTGTGCCTTCTGCAGACGACTGCCCAAGGAAAGCATGTCGGCACTAAAACGACCCGAATTGCTGAAGATGAATTTCGAGTGATCGCCGTCGTAGAGGAACATGCGCACCGAGTCCATGTTGCGCGCGGTTGACATGCCGCCTCTTGCATGGCCAAACACAATCACGGGATATTCACCGACGCCGCGCACTCTCGCATCTGGCTCGTCGCCGAAGCCTTCGAAAAAGCGCTTGAAGCCCCACGCCTGGGTGCGCTGCTCATGGACGTTGCCCGTCACGAACGACAGTTTGCCGGTAGTGCCCGAGGAATGGCGCAAGCGTACGTCGGTCTCCGCGTCGAGCACGTCAAACCACTCGTCGATGTTCTGGCAGCGCTTGGCGTCCACGTGGGACATATCAATGGAAGTAAACGTCTGCAGCCACTTGGTCATTTTATCGAAGCGGTTCGACTCGATCGCCGACAGCGGATAGGATTTGAACATGGTGTGGGGCAACATAAGCAGCGCCCCGTCCTCGATTTTTTCGATACTCTTGAGGCCCTGGCTCTCGGCAAAGCGCGCGAGCACCGGCACCTTATTGACCAATGACTCGAAACGGTTTTTCAGGGCGGCGAGCTGGATATCTTCCCGGTCCTTGCGGGAAAAAGAAAATTTTTGCGTGGTGGTGAGTTCCACCAGTAGTTCGGGGTGCTCCTTGAGCAGGCTGTGTTCGACGTGAACACCTTCGCCCTGTGCTTCTCCTATCGCCTTGCGAAGGGATGTATCTATGGTCATAGCAAGAGTTCTCGTGTTGTAGCGGTACGCCTGTGCCTGAAGAATGATGCCGTGTTTTGCACCGTGGCAATTCATGGGTTTTGTTCAAACGATGAAAAGTTATGTTAATTGATCCGACAAGAAATACACCCGTTACAAGTTACAGGTTTGAACTCATCTCTATCTCTGCCAGATGATGTAGCCATCTTGACCAAGGCAGTCATACACAGCTCCGCGCCCATTTTCTAGCTTTCTCCTTGATGCATTTAACCTGTTATAAATAACGGTGACGCACAGGAACAGGATCGTTAGCATGAAAAGGACTCAAGAGGCATCCTCTTGCCATATCTACCGCCAAAGTTCTGACGATCAAAGTTCTGACGATAATTTTAAAGGGGATAATCCATGACAAGAAACAACATACTGATCAACTCTTTTTTAGCATCTGCTGCCTTCGCCACCTGTGCAACCTGGGCACAGCCCAGCAGCCAAAGAGGGCTCGAAGAAATTGTGGTGACGGCACAAAGAAGGGCTGAAAATCTTCAGGACGTGCCTGTCGCAGTCAGCGCGGTGACAGGGTCAGCCATCGAAAAACTCGGCGTGGTCGACACATCCACATTGACGCAACTGGTGCCGGGATTCACATTCGACCGGCAGGCTGCGGCAGCACTACCCTTTATTCGCGGTATCGGCACCCAGTCCGGCACGATGGGCAACGAGCCTTCCATTGCTCAATTCGTCGACGATGTCTACATTCCCAGCAGTAACTCCACGATTTTCGAGTACAACAGCATCGACACAATCGAGGTATTGAAAGGCCCTCAGGGAACCCTGTTCGGCCGCAATGCCACCGGCGGTGTCATACACATTCACACGCGCAACCCAACACATGAGCCCGCCCTGGATATCAGCGTCGGTTATGGGAATTACGATACATCAACCGTGCAGTTCTATGCCTCTGGAGGGTTGACGGAAAATATCGCTGCCAACGTCTCCGCCTTCAGAAGCAGGCAGGGCGAGGGCTGGGGAACGAATGTCACCACGGGTAGCGACATCTACAGCAATGAAGCCTGGGGCGTGCGCAGCAAGGTCTTGATCGAGCCCGATGACAGCTTGTCGATTCTGCTGTCCGGCAGTTTCAACAAACGTGAATCGGATCAGGGCATGGCGCTGGCCCCCGTGACCGGCATGATTGGCCGCCTGGGATTTGATCGCGACGCCGCCGGGCTCGGCCACTGGGACGGCGCCTCCACCCACGACAGCTATTACGATTCCGAGTATTACCACGGAGCCATCAAGGTCTCCAAGGATTTCACCCATTCGCGGCTGGTGAGCATTACTTCATATAGCGAGAACGATACACCTTTCTATATCTTCGACCTTGACGCAGCGCCCCAGGATTTTCTCAACGCAGATTCAGAGAACGTAGGAAAAACATTCACCCAGGAAATCCAGCTGCTTTCACCCGATGACTCAGATGTGAGCTGGATTCTGGGTGCCTTCCTACTGCATGACAAGTCCCATTACAGCGCACTCTATTCCGGGCAGGTATACGGCACGGGTACCGCCACGACAAGTGCAGACCAGGTAACCGATTCCGTGTCGGTTTTCGCGCAGATGACCAACGAAATTCTGCCCAACACCAACCTCACCATCGGCGCTCGCTATACATCGGATGACCGCAGCTTGGAAAATGCCCATGCCAGCGCCATTGATGCGAACGGCATCGTGACAACATTCAGAGGGCCGTTTGAGCACGACGAGACCTTTAAGAACATGACGGGCAGAATCGCACTGGACTACAAGTTCAGTGATGATTTCATGGGCTATATTGCCTATAACCGCGGCTTCAAAAGTGGCGTGTACAACCTGGCCGGCACATCCACTGGCACCACCACAGCGGCAACTCCAGTGGAGCCCGAAGAGGTCGATGCTTACACCCTGGGCTTCAAGAGCGAATTCATGGACAGCCGTGTCAGGCTCAACATGGAAGCCTTTTATTACGAGTACACCAACATCCAGGTGCAGAATGCGCTACCCACCGGCGGTGGCCAGCGCATCGTCAACGGTGGCGAGGCGACCATCTATGGCCTGGAAGGCGAGTTGACCGTCATGCCCATCGACAACCTGACGATCAGTGCCAACTTCGCCGCCATGGATACCGAATACGACGAATTCGATCTTGGCCCGACCTTCTTCCCGCAGCCGCCCAATGCAGCTATTCCCATTCCCAGCGGCTGCGGCTTCAGCAACTATCCGACCGCGACAGGCCCTATGGCCCAGGTGGGTTGCAACCTGGCCGGCAACGAACTGGTCCGTGCCGTTCCCTTCAGCAGCAGCCTGTCGTTCATCTACACCATCCCCACCGAGATCGGTATGTTCGACCTGTCCGCGTCCTGGGCCCACAAATCGTCCTACTACATGGAACCGGACAACAACAGGTTCTCGGAACAGGATGCGACCGATATCATCAACGCTTCGGTAAAATGGACGTCACCCGGAGAAACCTTCGACGTGCGCCTCTGGGGCAATAACCTGACCGAAGAGAAATACTGGTCCTACATTGGCCACAGCACCACCTCCGGCACCAAGGGCTCGCCCGCGGCGCCGAGAACCTACGGTGTGACACTGGGGTATCACTTCAATTAAGCAAGTCCCGCCTTCCGCCATCCTCTGCGCGCAGGGGGTGGCGCGTCTTTCCCTCCGTGCCTGGTTCCCATGCTCAGCGCTCATCGTTATACACAGCTCCCGCAGAGCGCGAGATTGAACAGGGTTGATTTGGCAGCAGACTTGAAGCATGCCGCGCGGGGAGGGCTTCCAGCAGCGTCGGCGACGTCCTGTCGCCGACGCTGCCGCAAGCCATTCCCCCACACCCTGCTTCGAGGCCGATGCCAAGTGACGTCTCTGAAAACATGACGGGACTGCCTGCGCGAAGGCCATCACTGCAACGGCTGGGTGAGTTCCCTGTTATCTGGTTCCCATGCTCCTCGTAGGAACGAGAAAAAGGGTGGGAACAAGTAGTCGCTCCCTGGCCGCCATTGCCACAAGCCATGCGTGAACTTTTGCTGCACGCTCTCTATACTTGCGCGATGTATTCGACTTGTGGAAAGGCCGTGGCGGATTACGTCAAATTTTTCCGGGACACCTCGCCCTACATCAACATGCACCGCGGCAAGACCTTTGTCATCGCTGTGAGTGGCGATGCGGTGATGGACAGCAATTTCTCCTACATCGTGCACGACATCGCGCTGCTCAACTCGCTGGGCATACGCATCGTGCTCGTTCATGGCGCGCGCCCGCAGATCGAGGAACGCCTGGCAAAGGCGGGATTGGGTCCGGTGTTCCACGACCAGCAGCGCATCACCAGCGAGGATGCGATGGTGTGCGTCAAGGATGCCGTGGGCAGTACCCGCATCGCCATCGAGGCCATGCTGAGCCTGGGGCTTGCGAATTCGCCGATGCACGGGGCGCGTTTGCGGGTCATCAGCGGCAACTTCATCAATGCCAAACCGGTGGGTGTGCGCGAGGGCATCGACTTCCATCTCACCGGCGAAGTGCGCAAGGTGGATACCAGGGGCATCTCGCGCCAGTTGGACGACGGTGCCGTGGTGCTGCTGTCATCACTCGGCTATTCCGTCACCGGCGAGGCCTTCAACCTCACCTACGAAAACGTGGCTACCGAAGCGGCGGTGGCACTGCGCGCTGAAAAACTCATCCTGTTTTCCGAGGAGTCTGGCATCTGCGATGGCCAGGGCACCCTGCTGCGCATCATCTCACTGGACGAAGTGCCCGCCCTGTTGAACAACCCAAACCTCGGGATCGCGGCCCGCAATACGCTTGCGGCGAGCCTTTATGCCGGCAAGCGTGGTGTGCCCCGCGCCCATATCATCAGCTACCGCAAGAACGGCGCCCTGCTGGAAGAGCTTTTCACCCGCGAGGGCGAAGGCACGCTGGTGCTGCATCGCGGCCAGGAAACCATTCGCCAGGCCACCATCGACGACGTGCCCGGCCTGCTCGACATCATCGCCCCGCTGGAAGAGAAAGGCGTGCTGGTGAAGCGCTCGCGGGAATTGCTGGAACGGGAGATTTCCCAGTTTTTTCTGGTAGTGGACGCGGAGAACGTGGTGGTTGCCTGTGCCGCCATTTACCCCTTTGCCGACAGTAGCGCCGCGGAACTGGCTTGTGTGGCCACGCACGAAGACTACAAGAATCGCGGCTTTGCGGGAAAGCTGCTGGTTCATATCGAAAGCCAGGCGCAGGCCATGGGGCTCACCAGCCTGTTCGTTCTCACCACCCAGACGGCGCATTGGTTTCTCGAGCGCGGCTTCGCGCAGGCGAGCCTCGACGACTTGCCGGCGCAGAAGAAGGAACTCTATAACTTCAAGCGCAACTCGAAGGTCTTTCACAAGGTGTTGTAGGGCGCGGTGCGTACACAGAGGCCGGAAACTTGCGCGGTGGCGGTGGCTTACACAGTGCTCAGGAGTTTAGGCTACAGTCCTGCCTGTTGATGTTCGATGTATACCGTAGGGGCAATTCATGAAACCAGCTTTATCGGTTCGCGCAATTGCCCCTACACGCGCAAGGAAACCGGCTTTGGTAACTTGAAGATCATGACATAGATATCTATAAATCCGTAGGCCTAATTTCCGGCTACTGTGTAAGCGACAAGCAGAAGCGCCGAAACGTCTCCGCCTACCCCACCAGTTGCGCAACAGCGGTTTCGAGGGCTGCAAAATCGGGGATCAGCAGCCGTTCTCCAGACATCTCGCAGTTCGCCATCACCAGGCCCTCGCCTCTGTGACCACGCAGGTTGCTTTCATCGACCTGTACCGGTGTCGGCAGACCCTGCAGGCGCACAGCATAAAAACCCAGTTCCGCCAACGCACCGATGGCATTCAGGATCAGCAGGTCGTTGTGCACGGCCAGTGCCGTGCGCTCAGCGCCCAGCAGCAAGTCCAGTGACGCCAGGGGAATCCGCTGGTCGCGCCAGTGTATCCAGCCATAGAGCGCTCCGTCCGCTGCCGCGCTTTCCACCCTCTCCCGGGTGTTGACCACCTCCGCCACCGCGGTCACGGGCACCAGCAATTTTTCTTTTGCCAGACTCAGTACCAGACAGGAGATCCGTTCCGGCAGGGCTTCAGTGGTTTGCTCGTTGAGGTTCATCAGGGCTTCCTTGACATGGTGACTGACAAGTCGGAAATGTGACTGCTGCTGTGACATTACAGGACTCAGCGCTGGCAACGGGCGGGTAAAGCGCCGTCTCGCAATTATCTCGAGCGGCGACCCGTTTCATGAGCGACCTCGGCCTTGCCCGCGCGGCCCAGCAATTCCTGAACCTCCGCAATCAGCACATCTTCCTGGTAGGGTTTGCCGAAATAACTGTTGACACCCATGGCCAACGCTCTCTCCCGATGTTTGTCGCCGGTGCGCGAGGTGATCATGATGATGGGCAGATCGCGAAGGCGCTGGGTAGAACGCACCAGGCGCGCCACCTCGAAGCCGTCCATGCGCGGCATCTCGATATCCAGCAGCATGAGATCCGGCGTGACATCCTGCAGGGCGCGCATGGCGTCGACGCCATCCTTGGCAGTGATCACCCGGAAACCTTCCCGTTCCAGGAAGCGGCTGGTGACCTTGCGAACGGTCACCGAATCGTCCACCACCATGATGGTCTGCACATAAGTGTCGTCCGCGGCAACGTCTTGCGCTTGTGCGGCGAGATCCAGCACCACCGCGGCATCCGCATGCCTGCGCAACAGGCCCTGCAGGTCGAGGATCACCACGACCCGGCCGTCGCCCAGCACCGTGGCGCCGGAAAGGCCCGGCACCCGGCTGAATTGCGCGCCGATGGTCTTTACCACGATCTCGCGGCTGCCCAGCAGGGTATCGACCTGCACGGCGTAATGCCTGTCTTCCAGCTTCAGCAACACCACCGGCAACATGGCCTGCGCCGTGTCCAGGTTGATGCTGATGTCGGTCGCCAGCAGCGAACCGAGGTGGCGCACTTCGTAGCTTGCGCCGCCGTATTCGAGGCGGCGCTGCGGCTCCTGGTAGTAGCGCATGAGGTCGTCGCGATGAAGGCGCGTCACCCCCGTGATGGTGTTGAGCGCCAGCGCGTAGGAATCTTCGCCGAGCTCGATCATCAGCGCCCGGTTGACCGACACGGTGAAGGGCAGGCGCACCTGGAACTCCGTGCCCGCACCCCGGCGCGTACTCATGGAAATGGTTCCGCCGAGCTGCTGGACTTCGCTTTTCACCACGTCCATGCCGACACCGCGCCCCGAAACCTGCGTCACCTCACTGGAGGTGGAAAAACCGGGATGGAAAATGCACTGTGCGATATCGTTGTCGCTGTACTCCCCGTGCGCACCGAGCAGCCCCATGGCAATTGCGTGCGTACGGATGGCATCGATATCGAGGCCGCGACCATCGTCGGCGAGGCGGATCAATACGTCGCCCCCCTCCCGGGAGAAGCTGAGAGAAATGGTGCCCTCGGCGGCCTTGCCTTGCGCAACACGCTGCTGCGGGCTTTCGATGCCGTGGTCGACGGCGTTGCGGATCATGTGCTCGAGAGGCGAGAGGATGCGCTCCAGCACCGACCTGTCGAGTTCGCCTTCGAGGTTGCCGAACGCCAGCTGCACCTGCTTGCCCAGCCCTTGCTCCACCTGGCGGACCACGCGCCGCAGGCGCGGCACGACGCGCGAGAAAGACACCATGCGCGTGCGCATCAGCCCTTCCTGGAGGTCGGTGTTGATGCGCGCCTGCTGCAGCAGCAGCGACTCGGCATCGCGCGACTTGTCGAGCAGGGTATCGCGCAGATCCTGCAAGTCGGAGGCCGATTCCAGCAACCCGCGCGACAATTGTTGCAACTGGGAGTAGCGGTCCATTTCCAGGGGATCGAAGCCCTCGACGGATTCCAGCGCCTCGAGCTGCTCGCGGCGGAACATCACCTGCGCATCGGTTTCGATGGCGAGCCGCCGCACCTGGTCCTGCATGCGGCGGATGGTGGTCTCCATTTCGTCGAGCGAGAAAATGAACTCGTTGATGTTCTGTTCCACCTGGGAACGCGAGATGGACGACTCGCCCGCCAGGTTGACCAGCATGTCGAGCGTGCCGGCACCGATGCGCACCTGCTCGGCAGTCGCCTGCCGGCCATCGCTCGCGGTGCCGGGATTCTGTGGATAAAGCCCCTTGTAGGCGCCGGTAAAGGGCAGAATTTCTGCCGTTTTCCAGGCTGGCTCGGGCGCTGGCGCCGTCTCGGTTTGGGGAGCGGCGGGCGCGACGCCAGGCTGTGCAAGGCGTGCGGCCAGTGCCTCGCCGGCACTTTCCAGGGCCGTCGAGAGGCGGTCGTGCCAGTGCATCAGCAGAGGCAGGCGCCTGCGGTCGCCCTTGCCGATGGCCGCCTCGCTGGCGATCACAAGCGACTCGAAATCGTGGCTGATCTCACCCAGCAGCGCCAGACCGGCGGTGTATGCACCGCCCTTGAAGGTATGCAGGTCGCGTTTGATGGCATCGCCCGGCCCCGACTCGGCGGGCGCCTGCGCCCAGCGCTGCAGGCTTTGTTCGATGCTTTCCAGCAGTTCCTCGGCCTCGGCGAGAAACAGGGTCACGACATCGATATCGGCGTCGTCCGTCAGGTAGACGTGCTCCTTTTCCCACACAGGCAGTGCGTCCGGTGCAGCGTCGTCGACCCCCGCAACGGGCTGCAGCACGAGCCGGGTGATGGCCTCCACCACGCCGGTCGCAACCGCAGGCAGGCTCTGGTTGGCAGCGACGGCGTCGGCCATGTTGAGCAGGCAGTCGTGGGCAGCGAGCAGCGCCTCGGCGCCTTCCGGTGCGAGGATACCCTCTGCGCCGCTGAAGCGCCCATAGGCGCCGGCGAGGTGGGCACAGAGTTCCGCCATGGTGGGAAAACCGGCACGCGCGGCACCCGCCTGCAACTCGTGCAGTTCGCTGATCATGGCGGCGAGCTGGTGGGCAGCGATGGCACCGGAGGCCTGCCAGCCATCGATGGTGGTTTCCGCCTCCAGCACCTGCTGGATGCCGTCGGCCATCAACAGGTTCAGGAACGACGGGTCTACCGGCAGGTGAATTTCCTCCTGACCGAGAACAGGCGCAACATGCAGTTCCCGCAATTCGGCGATGCGTGCCAACAACAGCTGATGTTCGTCCGTTTCGGCAATGGCCGTGTTTTCCAGATCGCCGATGGTCCTGGCGATCATGTCGTGACAGTCCTGCAGCAGGTCTACGACATCGGCGTCGACCTTGATCTGGAAGTTGAGCAGATCCTTGATGAAGCGTTCGAGGGGCATCACCAGGCGCTTGACGAGTTCCACGTCTGCAATATTGGCGCTGCCTTTGAGAGTGTGCATCGCGGCTTGCAGGCGCGTGGAGGGAACGGTGTAGAAGGGGGCAGTTTCCCGCTGGCTGGCGACGAAGTCGGCCAGCACTTCCAGATGCGTGCGCGCCTCGGAGATGAAAATTTCCAGCAGTGCGGGATCGATGCCGTCGTCTCTCGACGCTGGCATTTCACCGCTGAAGGCCAGCGTTTCGCCGCCGACAAGGCGATCGGCGACGTCGCGCAATTGCGCCTCGCGCGCCGGATCGCAGCTGTCAGCGCCCTGCGCATAGGCCGTCACCAGGTCTGGTATCAGAGCTATGGCGGCGGCGGTGACGGCAAATACCGGTTCGTCCGCCGCGATGCGCCGCTCGATGACGCCATTGAGCAGGTTTTCCAGGCTCCACGCCAGCTCGCCGATGGCATTGGCGGCGACCATGCGACCACTGCCCTTGAGGGTGTGAAAGGCGCGCCGCGTTTCGGTCAGGGCGTCCAGGTCGAGAGGGTTGGCACGCCAGCGCGGGAAGGACTCCGCGAAGGCGACGAGCACGTCGCGCGCTTCCTCGACGAAGATCTCGCGAATTTCGGGATCGACGGCGACCGCCGGCATCGCTTCAACCTGTTTCGGCGCTGGTGGCGCCACCCGGTGAACCGCCTGTCTCGCCGCGGCGTCGGCCGCGGGCCGGTCATGCCCGGAGTCGGGCGTGTCGATATCCTCCCGCACCGCGCCGTGCACCACGGCATCGAGATACTGCTCGACACCTACGACCCACTCGGCAAGTTCCTCGCAGGCCGCGGGATCGGGCGCGGCGCCTTCCATCATGAGGTGCTGCACGATCGCACGGCGACATTGGTCGAGGCGCTCCGCCGGTGCATCGAGATAAACCACGCGCAGCGCGCCGGACAACTGGTGGAGACTCTCGTCCACACCCGTCAGCACCTCCCGGTTGGCGCCCGCCTGAAAAAACTCCACGAGGATATTCTTGACCAGGGCCAGACCGCGACGCACTTCGGCGAGCAGCTCGCGCCAGGCTTTGTTGACCTCGATGCGCAGCTGTTCCGGCAGTTCCGGATCGGCGCGATCCAGGGTGGTGGCGACGCGCCATGCGCCCAGCGCCGACTCGACCGCCACCACGATTTCGGCCACGTCCACCGCATCCGCGTTGACGGGTTCGTGCAGGCGCTTCTCCAGCAATGAGACTTTTTCGGACAGTTCGACCTTGCCCGCCAGGGCCAGCGCCGACGCGATGCGGTAGCAGGCCTGGCGCGCGGCGGGCAGCGCGTCTTCGTCGCCGGCATCGATGCAGTGGCGCACGACCGCGTCCTTGATCTGTTCCACCTCATCGAGCAGGCAGGCGGAAAGGCTCGCGATCACCTGAATGTCGTGGACCCGCGCCGCTGCGGCGCCCTCCTCCTTTTCCACTGGGCTCTGTGGTGCGAAGAACGTCGCGGCGGCGCGAATTCTGGGCGTACCAGCGGCGGACTCGGCCACGTAATAGAGCAGGCTGGCGAACAGGTCGGGCAGTGGCTGGCCAAGCACGGCAACGGGGTCGCCGTGCATCGCCGCGAGCTCCCTGTCGAGCTCGCGCAACAGATGGCGAGTTGCCGGCCCCAGCGGGATACTGTGGCAGAACAGGCCTTCCATGAAAGCGGCGGCCACCAGCCACAGATGTTCGCGGGCTGTGCCCTGGGTCAGTTCATGCAGGCGCACGCTGACTTTCTCCAGGGTTCGTATGGCCACTTCGCGATCGCTGCCTTTCAGCAGGCTCAGGAGCGCGGACTGGAAGCTGCCGCGCAGCTTTCTTACCTGGGCCTGCAACGCCGCCGCATCCATCGCTGGCGGCACCGTCGCCACTGCGGGAACCTGGAAATGAAAGCCCTGATCCAGGGCGTAGAGGCGCTCGCCTCGCAGAGCGCGCAAATCGTTGAGAATGGGCAGCAGTGCAAGCGGCCTGCCACTGCCAACCATCGCCGGGTGGAGGCAGGCCGAAACCTTGTTCAGCGCCTGCGCCAGAGAATCACACCGTTCTCCGACGTTGACCCCGGGCGCGGCCCGCATCACCTCGATCAGTGCTTCGATCTCGTCCAACAGCGGCAGCAAGGCCGCTGCCTGGGCGATCGCCAGGCAACCGCGCACCTGATGCACCTGCTCCTGGCATTCCCACAGCGCCAGCTTGTCCTCGGCGTCGTCCGCGAAACGTGCCAGGGCATGGTGCGCACGGGCAAGACTGATCTCCACTTCCTCCCCCAGCCATTCGAACACCTGGGCATTGTGTGCATTTTCCGGTTCCATCATTCTTGTATCCGCCGGTAGGCATGTACGCCCACATCCGCCATGCGTTCCAGGCCCTCTGGTTTCCAGCCCGACAGTTCTCCCTCCGCCACCACCAGAACCCCGCCGGGCTTGAGCGCGGGCGCCAGCTGGCGCACCACTGCGCGGCGCCGCCAGCGCTGCAAATAGACCAGCACATTCTGGCAGTGAATCACGTCGAGATTCTGAAACAGCGCCGACGTCACCGGCTCGAGCATGTTGTGGCTCAGAAATCTGACCCTGTCCTTCAGGAACTGGCGGATGCGCATGGCGCCGTTGCCGCCGTTCTCGAAGAATAGCTGGGCGCTGTCTTCATCCACGCCGCGCGCTTCGATATCGCGGTAGACACCGCGCCGCGCCGCTTCCAGGCTGGTGCGGTTGATGTCCGTACCGGTAACCTCGAAAGTCGCGGGCTGGGCGCTTCCCCGACAAACCCGATGGAGAATCATCGCCAGGGAATACGCCTCCTCGCCCGTGGAGCAACCGAGGCTCCAGACTTTCAGATGGCGCCCGTCGCCATGCCCGGCGCGCAGCCTGTCGCGAAAATAGCGGCTCAGAAATCCGAAGGTTGGCGCATGGCGAAAGAAGCGAGTCTCACCAATCACGATCTTGTCGAACAGCACTTCCCATTCGATGCGCCCAAACGCAGGAGAAGACAGCAATTGATGGAGGTAGTTTTCGAAGCAGGACGCGCCCTTCTCCAGCACGCGCCTTTGCAGTACGGAGCGCACGAACCCCTCCCGCTCCAGGGAAAGCTGAACGCCCGTGAGGTGCTCGAACACGGATTTCCAGTGGCGGAAATGCGCATCCGCCAGCTCGGGCAAGGATGGGAAGGGTCGGGACTGGCCGGTCATGTCGTCGCTACCGAAGCTCAGCTGGCGTGGCCAACATCCGCATCGTCGACGCTGAACTCGTCCAGCTCCACGCCGGCGAGCTCCACCTCCAGCTCGCCGATGGCGCCCTCCCGTGCCGCCGGCAAGGGTTCCGGCGTCTCGCCGGCTTCGCCAGTCAACGGCTCGGCGGCAGCCGCGGCCTCTTCCTGGTCCCAGGCGTTAGCGGTCGCGGCGTCGCTGACCCCGTCACCTGACGCGGAGGCATCGAAGCCATCGTCATGTTCGTCCAGAGGCGCGAACGCGTCGTCCGCTACTGCAGCTGCGGCAACGGCGGCCGCCGGCAAGGCGTAATCCAGGTCGCGACTGCTGTCTCTGCTGGTCGTATAACTGCTGGGCAGCTTGAAGCCGGCAACGAATTCACGCAGTTCGATGGCGCTTTCCGCCAGCTCGCCGACCGATTCCGCGGTATTGCGGGTACCCAGCGTGGTCTGCGAGGTGATGTCCTGGATGATATTCATGGTCGTGGAGATCTGGCTCGCCGTGGTGGCCTGCGAGCGCGCCGCCGCCGAGATACCCTGAATCAACTCGGCAAGGGAGGTGGATACGGTCTGAATTTCACCGAGGGCGCGCCCCGCATCGTGAGCCAGTTGGGCGCCTTTCACCACCTCGGAGGTGGTTTGCTCCATGGACGATACGGCTTCGTTGGTGTCGGTTTGAATGGTCTTCACCAGTCCGGCCACCTGTTTGGCGGCACCGGCGGAACGTTCCGCGAGGCGCTGCACCTCGTCCGCAACCACCGCGAAACCGCGCCCGGCATCACCGGCCATGGCGGCCTGGATGGCGGCGTTGAGGGCGAGAATGTTGGTTTGGTCGGCAATGTCGGAGATCAACGACACGATATCGCCAATTTCCTGGGAACTCTCACCGAGGCGCTTGATGCGCTTGGCGGTGTCCTGGATCTGCTCGCGGATGGTGTCCATGCCGTGAATGTTGCTCTGCACCACGGTGTCGCCGTTGGCGGCAATGCTCACCGAGCGCTCCGCCACCGAGGCGGATTCAGCGGCCGTGGCGGAAACCTGGTCGATGGAGATGGCCATCTCGTTGATGGATACGGACACGCTGGTGATCTCGTGCGCCTGGTGCTCCGACGCGTCCGCCAGCTGCAGCGCGGTGCCGCGCGTCTGGTTGGCGGCGGCCGAGACACTCTCCGCCGTATCCTGAATGCGTGCCACCAGCTCGCGCAGTTGCAGAATGGCGTAGTTGATGGCGTCTGCGATAGCGCCGGTGAAGTCCTGGGTTACCGTTGCCTCGGCGGTGAGATCACCGTCACCGAGACCTTCTATTTCATCGAGCAACCGCAAGATCGCCTGCTGGTTCTTGTCGTTGGCGTAGGCGGTGTCCTGCAGGTTCTTGCGGGTTACCTGGTAGGTCTTGACCCCCATCGCGGCCAGGGCGGCCAGGGCGAGAATGCCGAACACCAGCGCCAGGCCGTTGCTGAATGTGCGGCTGTCGGGCAGTGCGTTGATCGCATCGGTGAGCGCCGCGCCACCGCCCAGCAGATCGGGAGACTGCCGCAGAACCTGGTCGGCGGCCTGGCGCGAGCGGAACAGTGCCGGCGTCGCGTTGAAGATGTCCTGTACCGAGTTGCTCACGAATTCGAACTGGGTAGTGATGCTCTGCAGGCTGTCACGCGCATTGGCATCGGTGACGCGCCCGATACTCAGGGCGCTATCGCCGTTCTTCATGCCTTCCAGTACGCGCCCGAACAGGTTGGCGTCGCGGTTGAACTGATCTGCCGCGGCTTCCGCATCGGTGCCGCCGGCAACCATTTTGTCGATATTTCGCCCGATGCGCTCCGCACGCCACGACTGCGCCTGCGCGACCGCGACCTGGTCGGCGGGAGCACGGCTGTCGAGGAGAATTTCCACCACCTGGGTGTGCTCCTCCTGGAGCTGCGGCAGGCGCTCGTTGAGGGTGCTCACCACCTGGTGAAGAAAGAGGATGGTGTCTCTGCTGGCGGTGATGGTTTTGGCTTGCTCGGTGATGGCATTCAGTGTCGTGCCAAAGCTGGTCATGACATCGCCGGGCAGCTCGCTTCCCGACGTTTGCAACTCCGCCCAGCGCGACTCCATCTGGCCGAGCACGCCTTCCAGATCGGGAAACGCTTCCTCATTGCCGTTGGTGGCATCCCGCGACAGCCCCGTCACGCGGTAGGACAGGGCGCGCAGATCGGAAACGATCTCCAGGTTCTGCCGGTCATTGGCCGTGTCCAGCGCCACCTTGATCAGCGTGAGGAGTGCCAGGGCGAGAAACGCGACAAACGCGATACCCAGCACCACCGACGAATTGCGGAGATTGAATTTGCTTATTCCTTTGTTCATGTGCAGCTCCCGGCATCTCGTGCCGTTGTCGTTTTACATGGTCATCCGTCGGGACCGTGGCGGAGGAAACGCCAACAGCCCCTAGGCAGCAACGTCGAGAAACTCACTGCTGCCAAACAGCGCATCGGGACGCAACAGCGCCCAACGCTCGCCCTCACTGAGAAAGGTTCCCGGCACAAAGGGCGAAAGGGGCGGCGGGACGCCCTCGCGGTGGTCGTCGTAGGCGTCGACACGAAAGTGTTTCATTCCCACCACTTCGTCGATGATCAACCCGGCCGCGATGCCTTCCCGCTCCACCAGCATCACCCGCTGCCGCTTCGGCGGGGCGCTGAGCCGGCCCCCCAGAAAGCCGGCAAAGTCGATGATGGGCATCAGCCGCCCGCGCACATTGGCGACGCCCCTGACCCAGGGCTTCACGCGCGGCAGCCTTGTGCAATGGGGTACTTCCAGCAGTTCGTTGACCTCTTCCAGCAGCACCGCGACACCACAGCCCAGCAGCCGGAAACAAACCACGGTGCGCGTCGGGGTCACGTCCGTGCGCGCCGGCAGTTCGCGCGCGGCACCTCGAAACGCCTCGGCAAACCCGGCAAGACGTGTGTAGATTTCCGTATCCGTCGTCATCTCTGTCACACGGCTCAGGCGCACAGCCTGGCGATGGTGGAAATCAGCTCACCTTCCTGCACGGGCTTGGTGAGATAGGCCTTGGCCCCCTGGCGCGTCCCCCACAGGCGGTCGGTTTCCTGATCCTTGGTGGTGACGATGATGACCGGGATGTGGCTCGTATCCTGAGATTTGGTCAACTGTCGCGTCGCCTGAAAGCCATTCATGCCGGGCATCACGATATCCATGAGAATGATGTCGGGGCTCTGGCTCCTGGCGATGTCCAGCCCCTGTTCGCCGCTTTCGGCAACCAGCACGGCGTGGCCATGTTTTTTGAGAATGGTGGTGAGCTTGTGAACTTCTGTGGGCGAATCGTCCACGATAAGCACTGTTTTGGCCATGGCTGATCCTCAGATGCGGACAAAATGATGTATGGCGTACCGGCCGCCTTCACGCCGGGTCGGCAGGTTGATCCATGTTCCGGGAAGCGAATTTTTCCAGAGTCTCGAAAAGTTCATTCTTGCTGAACGGCTTGGTGAGATAATCGTCGGCACCGACGATGCGCCCCTTGGCCTTGTCGAACAAACCGTCCTTGCTGGACAGCATGATCACGGGAATCGAGCGGAATTCCTTGTTGTTCTTGACGAGGGCGCAGGTCTGATAGCCATCCAGGCGCGGCATCATGATGTCGACGAAAATGACATCGGGCCTGTGATCGGCGATCTTGGCGAGCGAATCGAAGCCATCGGTGGCTGTGATGACATCACAACCCGCTTTGGTGAGCAGTGTTTCAGCCGTTTTGCGGATGGTGTTGCTGTCATCCACGACCATCACTTTCAGTCCTTGAAGCTGTGTCATTATTTTACGTCCATTCTCAGGTCGTTTTGCTTTCCCCGGTTCGACCCCGGAGGGCATCGAACCGGCTTTTTACCACATTCAGTCACAGACATCCACCACTCTCCTCATCAAACTTGCATTACGATAGCCTGTCGGATCTTACCGTTTAATGACCGGAATCTGGCACTATTCGCTCTACATTGCCAGAACCGGAACAGGAATAGCATAATCCGGACCGACACGTCCAGCGAGATCAGCAAGCTATGACCTATTCCCTGGGGGTTGTGATGGACCCCATACAGAACATCAATTTCAAAAAGGACACCACACTCGCCCTGCTGTGGGCGGCGGCCGCCAAAGGCTGGAATCTATACTACATGGAACAGCAGCACCTGGCATTGGCGGGCGCAGATCCGGTGGCGACCATGATGCCTCTGCGGGTGTTCGACGACCCTGCGCGATGGTTCGAATTGGGCCCGGCGCAGGAGCGCCCCCTGGAAGACCTGGACGTGATCCTGATGCGCAAGGACCCGCCCTTCGACAGCGAGTTCGTCTACTCCACCTACATCCTCGAGGCCGCCGAGGAGCGCGGCACGTTGATCGTCAACCGTCCGCAGAGCCTGCGCGACTGCAATGAAAAGGTCTTTGCCACGCGCTTCCCCGACCTCACCCCGCCCCTGGTGGTGAGCCGCGACCCCGCTCGCCTCAGACAGTTCTTTCGCGACCACGGCAACGTGGTGTACAAACCTCTCGACGGCATGGGCGGCGCCTCCATTTTCCACGTCAAGGAGGGGGATTCGAACCTCAGCGTAATCATCGAAACGCTCACCCACAACGGCAGCCGCACCATCATGGCACAGAAATATCTGCCGGAAATCCGCGATGGCGACAAGCGCATCCTGATGATCGACGGCGAGCCGGTGCCCTATTGTCTGGCGCGCATTCCCGCCGCCGGTGAAAGCCGCGGCAACCTGGCGGCGGGCGGCAGCGGCGTGGTGCGAGCGCTGACGGACCGCGACCTCGAGATCGCCAGGCGCGTCGGCCCGGCACTGCGCGACAAGGGCATTCTGTTCGCCGGTCTCGACGTGATCGGCGACTACCTGACCGAGATCAACGTCACCAGCCCCACCTGCGCCCGTGAAATCGATCGCGAGAAAGACACCGCCATCGGCCCGCGCCTGATGGACGTCATCGCCCGCCACCTCGACCAACGCCGCGGATGAGCAACCGAGCCGCTGCCGGCAACTACCTGGGCCCGGCCATTGTCGCGGCCCTGGCCCTGCACGGCGCGGTTATCTTCGGTATCGGTTTTCAATCACCGCACCCCGACGCGGCACCGAGGGACCTGGACATCATCCTCGTACGACAAGCGGCCACCGCGGCCCCTCGAAGCAGTCACGCCATCGCCGCTCTCAGCCAGTTGGGCGACGACCTGGCGCACAGCCCGGCGGTGCCCGGCAACCGCGCAACTGACGCTGGTGCCGATGCTCTGTATCACGACGTCGCCGATTTGCGCTCACGCCTCCAACGCCGGCGGCAACAGCACGCCGCGCTGCCCGATACGCTGGTGCTCACCGCGGCCAGCGCCACGGCCTCCAACCAGGCGAACTATCTGAAACACTGGATCGAGCGCGTGGAGCGAGTCGGCAACGACAATTATCCCGAACAAGCGCGGCGCCAGGGCATCTTCGGCGCCATCCGCCTCGCCGTCACCCTCGAAAGAGATGGCCAGGTAGCGGGCATCGACATTCTGCAGAGCTCGGGACACAGAATGCTCGATCAGGCTGCGCTCCACACCCTGCGCCTGGCGGCACCGTTTGCGCCGGTACCCGAAAGCATCGCGGGGGATCGCATCGAAATCATCCGCACCTGGCACTTCGTTCCCGGCCACCAGTTCATCGCCGCGACGGAATGAGTTGTAAGCTTTAAGCCGGAGCGCTGCAAGAACTGAGTACTACCAGCGTTTAACTTAGAGCTTACAGCTTATAGCTCAACACCCGAATTTCCGACGTGCGCCGTATTCCGTAGCGCGCCTCCCCGCGTGCAACCTGCAGCGCGACATATTGCAATCTGGCGCGCTTGTCCCAATATAAGGTGTAAGCACTGAGTTACATGGACCAAGCCGGAGATGCCCATGCCCAACAGTACTTTCTTCAGCCTGAAAAACCATTTCTTGCTCGCGATGCCCGGCCTGCAGGATCCCAGCTTCCGCCATGCCCTCGTCTACATCTGCGAGCATACGGAGGACGGTGGCGCCATGGGCTTCACCGTGAATCATCCGAGCCGTGTGCCGATGAGTCGCATTTTCGAGGAGTTCGATCTGGAATACGCCGAGGATGTCGGCAAGCAATTGCTGCTGGCGGGCGGCCCGGTGCACCAGGAGCGCGGTTTCGTCATTCATCGCCCGGCGGATACTCACTGGGAATCCACGCTCCGAATATCCGAGGACGTCTGCATCACCGCATCGCGGGACATCATCGTCGACATCGCGCGCAGCCGCGGCCCGGCCTCGAGCTACATCAGTCTCGGCTACGCCGGCTGGGGCCCGGGCCAGCTCGAACAGGAACTCACCGACAACAGCTGGCTGGTGATCGAGGCCGATCCCACCATTCTCTTCGACACCCCCTTCGAGGAGCGCGCCAGAGCCACCGCCGCCAAGCTCGGGATCGATCTCGACCGGCTCAGCCCTCAGGCGGGCCATGCCTGAGCGGCCCGAGCTCACCGCACTGGCATTCGATTACGGGTTGCGCCAGATCGGCATCGCATCGGGCCAGACAGTGACGGGCAGCGCATCGCCGCTGGCCGTCATCCCCGCCCGCGACGGCCAGCCCGACTGGCAACAGGTGGAAAAGATCCTGAAAGACTGGAAACCGCGCATTCTGCTGGTCGGCCTGCCGCTCAACATGGACGGCAGTGAAAGCGATTTCTGCGCCCGCGCACGCAAGTTCGCGCGCCGCCTGGAAGGCCGCTTCGGCATCGAAACCCGCATGGTGGATGAACGCCTCAGCACCCGCGAAGCCAAGGACAGGGGCGGCTACCGGCAGAGTTACCGCCGCGACCCGGTGGACAACCTCGCCGCGCAGGTGATCATGGAAACCTGGCTGCGTGAACCGGAGAGTTGCGTCGCGCCCTGATACCCACGGTTGGATTGCCCGTGTAGGAGCCTGCCTGCAGGCGACCGTTGCCTTGCCTCTCGATGGTTGGGTCGCCTGCAGGCAGGCTCCTGCACGGGCAGGTTCCATCGTACCGCCATCTTGCTACGATTTTCTGTCGCGCGAATACAGGCTGAAGGAGTCCACCGACTCCTCCGCCACGAACAGATCGTCGCCCGTATCGGCGAGATAGGAGGCATCCGTGCCATCCTTGAGCTTGATCAGCAGGCGCAGGTCGTTCTTCGAATCGGCATGGGCGATGGCCTCTTCGTAGGTGATCTCGCCGGCTTTGTAGAGCTCGTAGAGCGCCTGGTCGAAGGTCTGCATGCCCAGTTCGGTGGATTTGGCCATCAATTCCTTGAGCCTGTGCACTTCCCCCTTGCGAATGAGATCCGCAACCAAAGGGGTGTTGAGGAGAATCTCGACGGCGGCGCGGCGACCGCGGCCATCGGCGGTGGGAATCAGTTGCTGCGCCACCATGGCGCGCATGTTGAGCGACAGGTCCATCCATATCTGGCCGTGCATATCCGCCGGAAAGAAATGCATGATGCGGTCGAGCGCCTGGTTGGCGTTATTGGCGTGCAGGGTGGTCAGTACCAGGTGGCCCGTCTCGGCGAAGGTAATGGCGTGCTGCATGGTTTCACGGGTGCGGATTTCGCCGATGAGAATCACATCCGGCGCCTGGCGCAGCGTGTTGCGCAGGGCCACTTCGAAGGATTCCGTATCCACGCCCACCTCTCGCTGGGTGACGATGCAGCCTTCGTGCTGGTGGACGAACTCGATGGGGTCTTCGATGGAAATGATGTGGCCCCGCGAATTGCGGTTGCGGTGGCCGATCAGCGCCGCCAGCGAGGTGGACTTGCCCGTGCCGGTGGCGCCCACGAAGATGATGATGCCACGCTTGTTCATCACCAGATCCTGGAGGATGGGCGGCAACTTGAGAGATTCCACCGTGGGAATCACCGTTTCGATACGGCGCAACACCATTCCCACGTCGTTGCGCTGGTAGAAGGCGCTCACCCGGAAACGGGCACCGTGCTCGGAGGCAATGGCGAAATTGAGTTCTTTCTTGAGGTGAAATTCGTCGCGCTGGCGCTGGTCCATGATGGCTTCCACCAGTTTGCGCGCCGCCTGTGGCGTCAACGCCGTGCGGCCCACCGCCATGATCTTGCCGTGAACCTTGATCGAGGGCGGCACACCCACCGTGACGAATAGATCCGATGCGCCTTTCTCGACCATCAATTTGAGCAGAACATCGAACTCCATGAGCTGTTCCTTTAGTGTGGGAGTGGCCTTGGCCGCGACCATCGGCGAGCGAGGCCGCGAAGCCTCACTGTAGGAGCCTGCCTGCAGGCGACAAATCTCGGTGGTTGTCGCTTGCAGGCAAGCTCCTACAGGAGCGGTGTCTACGCGCTACACAGGCCATCAGGTGTTCCGGCAAGACCGCGACCATCGGCGAGTGAGGCCGCGAAGCCTCACTGTAGGAGCCTGCCTGCAGGCGACAAATCTCGGTGGTTGTCGCTTGCAGGCAAGCTCCTACAGGAGCGGTGTCTACGCGCCGCACAGGCCATCAGGTGTTCCGGCAAGACCGCGACCACCGGCGAAGAAACCGCGAAGCCTCACTGTGTGGAGCCTGTTTGCAGGCGACAAATCTCGGTGGTTGTCGCTTGCGGGCAAGCTCCTGCAGCGCCGCCTAAAAATCATCCTGAACCTTGGCTTTTTCCCGCGCGGCCTCGCGGGAGACGATCTTCTGGGCCACCAGCTTCTTCAGACATTGATCCATGGTCTGCATGCCGTGGCTCGCGCCGGTCTGGATGGATGAGTACATCTGCGCCACCTTGTCCTCGCGGATCAGGTTGCGGATCGCCGGGGTGCCAATCATGATTTCGTGAGCCGCCACCCGGCCGCCGCCAATTTTCTTCAGCAGCGCCTGGGAAATCACCGCCTGCAGCGATTCCGACAGCATGGAGCGCACCATCTCCTTCTCCGCCGCCGGGAACACGTCGATCACCCGGTCGATGGTCTTGGCCGCGGAGGTAGTGTGCAGGGTTGCGAACACCAGGTGGCCGGTTTCCGCAGCGGTGAGTGCGAGGCGGATGGTTTCCAGGTCGCGCATCTCCCCCACCAGAATGATGTCCGGGTCTTCGCGCAGGGCCGAACGCAGCGCCTCGCTGAAACCGTGGGTGTCCTTGTGAACCTCGCGCTGGTTGATCAGACACTTCTTGCTTTCGTGAACGAACTCGACGGGATCCTCGATGGTGAGGATGTGCTGGTAGCGGTTCTGGTTGATGTAGTCCACCATCGCCGCCAGCGTCGTGCTCTTGCCCGAGCCGGTGGGGCCCGTCACCAGACACAAACCACGCGGCAGCATGCAGATGTCGCGAAAAATACCGCCCAGGCCCAGATCCTCCATGGTCAGCACGCGCGAAGGAATGGTGCGGAACACCGCGCCGGCGCCGCGATTCTGGTTGAAGACATTGACCCGGAAGCGCGCCACGCCGGGCACCTCGAACGAGAAATCCGTTTCGAGGAACTCCTCATAGTCGCGGCGCTGCTTGTCATTCATGATCTCGTAGATCAGACTATGCACTTCCTTGTGTTCCATGGGCGGCAGGTTGATGCGGCGGATGTCGCCGTCGATGCGGATCATGGGGGGCAAACCCGCCGAGAGGTGAAGGTCCGAGGCTCCCTGTTTGACGCTGAAAGCCAGCAGCTCAGTAATATCCATGCCGATTCCTTGATTGCCGCCATGCAAATGAGAGTTGTATTGTCTGCCCGCAGCGACGTTGCGAAACGCGACCCGCGGGGCATCTTCCACATTATTCGCCGCACAAGCCCTCCTTAGCAATCCCCGCGACATGCCGAACGAGTATATGCCCGAAATTGCCCACAACATCAAGCACCTCAGGGAGCGCATCGCGCACGTGGCCGGCGCCTGTGGCAGGCAGGCCAGCGATGTGACCCTGCTCGCGGTCTCCAAGACCCAGCCGGCGGCAGCCATTCGCGCCGCCCATGCGGCGGGCCTGCGCGCCTTTGGCGAGAATTATGTGCAGGAGGCCCTGGGCAAGATCGCCGAGCTCGCCGATTGCGCCATCGCATGGCATTTCATCGGTCCCATCCAGTCGAACAAAACCCGTCCGCTCGCCGAGCAGTTCGCCTGGGTGCACAGCATCGACCGCCTGAAGATCGCCACGCGCCTCAGCGAGCAGCGCCCGCCGGGCATGGCAGCGCTCAACGTCTGCATTCAGGTCAACATCGACGACGAGGCGAGCAAGGCCGGCGTCGCCCCCGGCGATGTCGCGGCGCTGGCGGCGGCCATCGCCGAGCTGCCCAACCTGCGGCTGCGCGGCCTGATGGCCATTCCCGCGCCCGAGGCCGACATCGAAAAACAGCGGGCGCCGTTCTTTCGTTTGCGGCAACTGCTTGATACTCTTAAGGCCGCTCCCGCGCTGCGCCACCTGGACACCCTGTCCATGGGCATGTCCGCAGACCTGGAGGCAGCAATCAGCGAAGGCGCCACCATCATCCGGGTGGGAACGGCCATCTTCGGCGAGCGTCAGTGAAAACAACCAGAACCTGTTCCAGGAGTGACTTTGAGTGATCCGGTAATCGCCTTCATCGGCGGCGGCAACATGGCAACCAGCCTGATCGGCGGGTTGATCGACAAGGGCTTTTCCCCGGCGGCACTGCGCGCCAGCGACCCTCTGGAAGCGGGCCGCGACAGGCTGACCCGGGATTTCGGCATCACCACCAGCGCCGACAACGACAGCATCTGCGCGGGCGCCGATGTGGTGGTGCTGGCGGTCAAGCCCCAGGTACTGAAAGGCGTTGCCCAGGACATCGCGCCCGCTCTCGCGCGCGACACTGTCGTGGTCTCGATTGCGGCGGGGATTCCGGTGAGCGCCCTGGAAAGCTGGCTCGGCGCCGACCGCGCCATCGTGCGCGCCATGCCCAACACGCCGGCGCTGGTGCACCGCGGCGCCAGCGGCCTGTTTGCCAATGGCAACGTGGGCAGCGCGCAGCGGGCATTGGTCGAGCGCCTGTTCGATGCCGTCGGCATCTTCTCCTGGCACGACAATGAAGAAGACATCGATGCCGTCACCGCCCTTTCCGGCAGCGGCCCGGCGTATTTCTTTCTGCTCATGGAAGCCATGGAGCAAGCCGGCATCGCCCTCGGCCTGGACCCGGCCAGCGCCCGTGCGCTGACGCTGCAGACCGCGCTCGGCGCGGCCACCATGGCCGCCAGCAGCGACGTGGACAGCGCCGAGCTGCGGCGCCGCGTGACCTCGCCCGGCGGCACCACCGAGCAGGCCATCCAGACATTTGTGGCCGGCGGACTGCCCGAGCTGGTCCAGGACGCCATGGCCGCCGCCAGCCGCCGCGCCGCCGAGATGGCGGACGAGTTTTCCCGCTGACCCCATTCCCTGACAAGGACACTGCATGAACGCTTTCACGGACGCCGGGACCTTCCTGATTCAGAGCCTGGCTACCATTTATCTGGTGATCATCATGCTGCGCTTTCTGTTGCAGCTGGCAGGCGCCGATTTCTACAACCCCGTCTCACAATTCGCCCACAAGGCCACGGCCATGCCCCTGGCTCCGATTCGCAGGTTGTTTCCCGCTTATCGGCAGTTCGATATCGCCTGTATCATTCTGGCTCTGTTGATACAGTGGCTGGCAATCCAGCTCACCGCCAGCATCAACGGCTTTCCGCTGCTCAACATTTTCTATGTATTGATGTGGGGCCTGATCGGCATGGTGTCGCTGCTGATCAACTTCTACACCTACGGGCTGCTCGCAGTGATCATTCTCAGCTGGGTTGCGCCCAGCAACCAGCACCCGGTGATCACCCTGCTGTGGCAGCTCATGGAGCCGCTGCTCGCGCCGTTTCGCAAGATCATCCCGTCGCTGGGCGGTCTCGATCTGTCGCCCATTTTCGTATTTCTGGTGTTGAACATGGTGCGCATATTCCTGGTGCATATCGCCAATGCCACCAAGCTGCCCGGCTGGGCGGTGCCCGGCATCTGACGGCTGCGCTGCCATGACGACACCCGGCTGTTCAGCGGAAACGGGGCGGCCCTACGTCAAATGCGGCGACGGCGGCCTGTGGCTGCACTGTCATCTGCAGCCTGGGGCCTCCCGCGACGAGATCAGCGGCATCCACGGCGAACGCCTCAAACTGCGCATCAACGCGCCGCCCGTGGACGGCAAGGCCAACGAGCAGCTGATCCGCTTCATGGCCAAGGCCCTCGGCGTTGCCAAGGGCTCCATCTCTCTGGTGAGCGGCCACAGCAGCCGCCAGAAAACCCTGTTTGTCGCCGACATCGACAGCCTGCCCAGCGAGTTTCCGCGCCTGTAGGGTGGGCAAGCAGGGCTTGCACAGCGCCCTTCACTCCGCTTTTTCCAGCTCCCGATACACTTCGAACTTGCCCAGCGGACACGAACCGAGACGCATGCCGATGGTGGTATCCACCTGGGTGATGGTGTCGAGATCACAGTAGTTCTGCGTCGACGTGGCGTGCATGAAGGTGCCACGGCTCTTCAGGCCGGCGCAGCGATGGGGCAGATGGTTGAGATAATCCTGACCGCCGCGCATGTGGAAGCGCAGCGTCTGGTCATCGACCACCTCGATGCGTTCGATACGCGAAATAGACAGGCATCTGCGACCATCGCGAAGCTCCTCATCGCCCTGCGACTCGGCGGCAACGATCGGCGCGGCACTCAGGCACGCAAGGCTGACGGCAATGGTGGCGGCACGTGCAAGAAGACCGTTCACGGCAAACTCCTGTTGTTCCGTAGAACTTTTAACTAGTAGGACTTTTGAATATAGGAACAGCCTGCACCAAAGGCAAACGCTTGCGCAACACCAACCTCCGCTACAATGGCGCGCAACGCAATACGAGCAGCGCACAATGCCAAAACGCACCAAGATCATCGCCACTCTCGGCCCCGCCAGTTCCAGCCCCGAAATCATTCAGCAATTGATCATCGCCGGCGCCAATGTGTTTCGCCTCAATTTCTCCCATGGCGACAGCGACGACCACCGCCAGCGCTGTCTGGCCATCCGCCAGGCAGCCGCGCACGTGGGACGCCAGGTGGCGATCCTCGGCGACCTTCAGGGCCCCAAGATCCGCATCGCGGGGTTTCGCGACGGCCCCGTTATGCTCGCCAACGGCGACCGCTTCATTCTCGATACACAACTCGGCGCCGCGGATGGCGGCCGCGAGCGGGTCGGCGTCACCTATCCCCAGCTGATTTCCGACTGCCTGCCTGGCCAGACGCTGCTGCTCGACGATGGCCGCCTGGAGTTGCTGATCGAGCACGTCGATGACAACTGCATCCACACCTCGGTGACCAGCGGTGGCGTGCTCAGCGCCAACAAGGGCATCAACCTGCGCGGCGGCGGCCTCTCGGCGCCCGCGCTCACCGAGAAAGACTACCGCGACATGAAGACCGTCGCCCGCCTCAACCTGGACTATCTCGCCGTATCCTTTCCGCGCTCCGGCGACGACATTCGCTTCGCGCGCAATGCCGCGGAGGAAGTTGGCTGCCAGGCACGCATCGTCGCCAAGATCGAGCGCGCCGAGGCGGTTGCCAGCGACGCGGCCCTCGACGACATCATTGAAGCTTCGGACGCGGTGATGGTTGCGCGCGGCGATCTCGGGGTCGAAATCGGCGACGCGGAGCTGATCGGCGTGCAGAAAAAGATCATTCTGCGCGCCCGCCAGCTCAACCGCGTGGTGATCACCGCCACCCAGATGATGGAAACCATGATCGACAACCCGCTGCCCACCCGCGCCGAAGTGTTCGACGTGGCCAACGCCGTGCTCGACGGCACCGATGCCGTCATGCTGTCTGCGGAAACCGCCACCGGCAAACACCCGGTGAAAGTGGTGGAGGCCATGACCCGCATCATTCTCGGCGCCGAGAAGCAGCCGTCCACCATCAGCTCCGGCCATCGTCTGGACCGCTCTTTCCAGCGCACCGACGAGGCGATCGCCATGGCCGCCATGTACACCGCCAATCACCTCAAATCCCTCAAAGCCATTCTGTGCCTGACGGAATCCGGCAACACGCCGTTGTGGATGTCCCGCATTCGCTCGGGCATCCGCATCTACGGCATTTCCCGCAATGCCGCGGCACTGCGCGCCATGTGTCTTTATCGCGGTGTCATTCCCTTTGCCAACGAATCCCATGATCTTCACATCGACGACGTGCTGGCCGCGACGATGGCGCGTCTCAAGCGCGACGGCGCGCTGCAACCCGGCGACCAGGTACTGGTCAGCTTCGGCAACATGATGGGCACCCGCGGCGAGACCAACACGCTCAAGATCGTTACGGTGGATTAAAGCCCGTACCATGGAAAACCGGCTGTAGGAGCAGCCTTGGCCGCAAACAAAAAATCCGCCCGAACCGATTCGCGGCCAAGGCCGCTCCTACCGGGGTGTAGAGTCGCTTGCAGGCAAGCTCCTACATCCGTGTCGCCATTTCTACCTCTCCCTGTAGGAGCCTGCCTGCAGGCGACAAATTCCGGTGGGTGGAGTCGCCTGCAGGCAGGCTCTTACAGGTGCGTAGAACGGGGCGGAGGCAACATTATGAAGAGGCTCGCGAGCCGTGTAGAATGAGCGGGCTTGTTCCCCATGCATGACTCACGACAAAGAAGGCTCCGTGACACAGACTGACTCTGTGGGCGTCGTAAGCCCGCGATTGTTCACATTCGACGAACCTCTGGAATTGGCCTGCGGCCGGGTGTTGGCGGGTTTCGAGCTGATGGTGGAAACCTACGGTGAACTCAACCGCGACGCCAGCAACGCGGTGCTCATCTGTCACGCCCTCTCGGGCCACCATCACGCCGCCGGCTACCACTCGCCCGAGGACAAGCGCCCCGGCTGGTGGGACCACTATATCGGCCCTGGCAAGCCCATCGATACCAACAAGTTTTTCGTGGTGTCGCTCAACAATATCGGCGGCTGCCACGGCAGCACCGGGCCGCGCTCCATCAACCCGGCTACCGGCGAACCCTGGGGCCGGGATTTCCCGCCGCTGCGCGCCCGCGACTGGGTGCACAGCCAGTCGCGTCTCGCCGCCAAGCTCGGCATCCGCCAGTGGGCGGCGGTGATCGGCGGCAGCCTCGGCGGCATGACGGCCATGCGCTGGGCGCTGGAATACCCCGAGCGGGTGCGCCACTGCGTGGTCATCGCCTCGGCCATGAAACTGTCTGCCCAGAACATCGCCTTCAACGAGATCGCGCGCCGCGCCATCACCAGCGATCCGGACTTTTGCGACGGCGACTACCTGAAACACGGCATTCTGCCGCGCAATGGCCTGGCCCTGGCGCGCATGATCGGCCATGTCACCTATCTTTCCGACGAGCTCATGGGCAGCCGTTTCGGCCGCGAACTGCGCCAGGGTTCCTTCGAGCGCGGCCTGGAAACCCCCATCGAATTCCAGGTGGAAAGCTATCTGCGCCACCAGGGCGACAGTTTTTCCGGCACGTTCGATGCCAATACTTACCTGCTGATGACCAAGGTGCTCGATTACTTCGACCTGGCGCGGGAGTACGACAACGATCCGATCAAGGCCTTCGCTTACGCGCAGTGCAAGTTCCTGGTAGTGTCGTTCTCCAGCGACTGGCGCTTCTCGCCGCTGCGCTCCGAGGAAATCGTCAGCGCGCTGATCGCCGCCAACAAGGATGTCAGCTACGCCTGCGTGGAATCCGACCTCGGCCACGACGCCTTTCTACTGCCCAACGACCGCTACGAAACCCTGTTCCGCGCCTACATGGACCGGGTTGCCGAGGAACCGCTCAACGGAGATCAGCCATGACATTGCGCGTCGACCTGGACATCCTGCAACAATGGATCGCGCCCGGCAGCCGCGTTCTCGACCTGGGCTGCGGCGACGGCACCCTGCTGCACAGCCTGCGGCAACGCCACGGTGTGGAGGGTTACGGGCTGGAGATCGACCCGCAGCGCATTGCCGCCTGTGTCGCGCGCGGTGTCAACGTCATCGAGACGGACATCAACCAGGGGTTGTCGCAGTTCGCCGACGACAGTTTCGATACGGTGGTCATGACCTACTCCCTGCAGACCTTGCTGCGTCCCGACAAGACCATCGGCGAGATGCTGCGCGTCGGCAAGGAGTGCATCGTCACGTTTCCGAATTTCGCCAACCTCCGCGCCCGCGCCCACCTGTTTTTTCGCGGTCGCATGCCGGTGACCAAACAACTGTCCTGGCAGTGGTACGATACGCCCAATATCCATTTCTGCACGGTGGAGGATTTCGAAGTGCTGTGCCGTGAAATGAAGATCCGCGTACTGCATCGCGAAGTGGTGGCACAGCATTCTCCCGAAAAACTCTTCAAGGGCATCTGGCCCAACCTGTTCGGGGAAACCGCCATCTACCATCTCAGCAAATAGTGGGGAGACACCTCATGAAGATTTTTGCCCTTGTCGCGAGCCTGCTGGCATCGATTGCCGTTTTTGCCAACGATCAGCCCTATAAAACCTTTGGCGATGTCCGCGTGTATTACAGCGCATTCAACAGCTCGTTCATTGCCCCCGACGTAGCGAGCGCCTACAACATAACGCGCGGCAAGGATCGCGGCCTGGTAAATATCGCGGTGGTTCCGCAGGGCAGCGGCCACGGCACGGCGGCCCTGGTGGGCGGCACCGTCAACAACCTGCTGGCGCAGCAGCAAACGCTGGAATTCATGGAAATTCGCGAAGGCGATGCCATCTATTATCTGGCGCCCTTTCGCTTTGCCAACGAGGACCCACTGAATTTCACCATTCACGTGCGCCCGGCAAATGCCGAAACCACCAGCACCTTCACCTTCAGCCGCACCTTCCACTGGGACTGATGTGAATCACCGCGACCTTAACCGCTCCTACGGCGGTGGTATTCATTCATGAGCAACACCATCGTGCTGGCCAGCGGCAACCAGGGAAAACTGCGGGAATTCCGCGAACTGTTGCTGCGCCGCGATCTCAGGGTAGTGGCGCAATCCGATTTCAACGTGCCCGAGCCTGAGGAAACAGGGCTCAGCTTCGTCGAAAATGCCATCCTCAAGGCGCGCCATGCCGCGAAAATCACCGGCCTTCCCGCGATAGCCGACGACTCGGGCCTGGAAGTGGATTACCTGAAAGGCGCACCCGGCATTTATTCATCGCGCTTTGCCGGGCCTGGCGCCGACGATGCCGCCAACAATCGCAAACTGCTCGACCTGCTCAGCGGCATTCCCGCAGCGCAGCGCGGCGCCCGCTTCCAGTGCCTGCTGGTATTCATGCGCCACCACGAAGACCCCACGCCACTGATCTGCCAGGGCACCTGGGAGGGAACCATTGCCACGGCCCCGGCCGGTGAGCACGGCTTCGGCTACGATCCCCTGTTTTTTGTGCATGAACGCAACTGTACCTCTGCACAATTGCCGCGAGAGGAAAAAAATCGACTCAGCCACCGGGCACAAGCCATGCGCCTGCTGCTGGAAAAACTTATATCACTGCAGCTATAAGCTGAAAACGTTACCTGAAAATGTTGCGCCTGCCGCCGCTGTCCCTGTATATCCATATCCCCTGGTGCGTGCGCAAGTGCCCCTATTGCGACTTCAACTCCCACGAAGCGGGCCAGGCCATTCCCGAAGAAGCGTACATTCGGGCGCTCAAACACGACCTGGACAATGATCTTGCGTTCGTGCAGGGCCGCAAGCTGACGTCCATTTTCTTTGGCGGCGGCACGCCCAGCCTTTTTTCCGCACAGGCCATCGGCGATATTCTCGATCACGCGGAACAGCGCATCGGTTTCGACTCCGATATCGAAATCACTCTCGAAGCCAACCCCGGTACTTTCGAGCAGGAAAAATTCCGCGGCTTTCATGCGGCAGGCGTCAATCGCCTGTCGATCGGCATCCAGAGTTTCAACAACCGCCACCTGCAAAAACTCGGACGCGTCCACGACCGCGCCAGCGCCGTCACCGCCGCGGCCAGCGCACGCAAGGCGGGATTCGACAATTTCAATCTCGACCTGATGCACGGCCTGCCGGATCAGACCGCCGCAGAAGCCATATCCGACCTGAAGCTGGCCATCGAGCTAAACCCCACGCACCTGTCCTGGTACCAACTCACCATCGAACCCAACACGGTGTTCTACAAACAGCGCCCGCCGCTGCCGGATGAGGACACCCTCGACGATATTCAGCAAGGCGGCCACGAATTATTGAAAAAATCCGGATTTTTCCAGTACGAAATTTCCGCCTACGCCCGCGAGAACAGACGCTCAGTGCACAACCTCAATTACTGGGAATTCGGCGACTACCTCGGCATAGGCGCGGGCGCGCACGGCAAGATCACCTTGCCAGACAAAGGGGAAATCCTGCGCATTGCGAAAACACGAAAACCGGAAGACTACCTGAATCGTGAATCAAACTATCGGGCCAGCACGGGCGCCGTACCGGCAGACGAATTACCGCTGGAATTTTTCATGAACGCGCTGCGCCTCTGCGGCGGTGTGCCAGTTGAATATTTCAGCGAACGCACCGGGCTGGATTTAAGCCGTGTTTCACAGACCTGGTCGACATTGATGCAACAAGGATTGGTCGAGTCCCCACAACAGCGGCTATCCACAACGGACAAGGGATTTCTGTTTCTGAATTCCGTACTGGAAACGCTGAGCGGGGAAATCAAATAATGAGTGATATTTAACGCCAAACCAATTCGCGGCCAAGCCCGCTCCTACGGTCCCCCGGTGGACGTCGCGTGTTTCCTGCTGCGCCGAATCTTCAGCGCTCGCCGTCCACCGCGTCGAGCGCGCGCACATGAAACTCGCGAAGTCGCGCCCCCAGTGCAAACAACTCTGCCCCGGACAGCTCCTTGCCGCGCAATTCAGCAGGCAGTTCCAGGGCCAGATGCAGGTAGCGTGCACCCCTGTCGCAAATGCGGGCAATCTGGTGAATGGGCAAGGTGCCGATCACCATGTCGCCTGGAGCCACATCCGCAGGGTCCAGATGATCGACCCAGATATCGATGTGAATCTCCTGTTCAACCGCCCAGCCCTTTGCACCGGGATGACGACTTACAAACCATACAGCCACAGTAATATTCCTTGTTTCAGTGAGGGGTGAATACTCCGGCAACAGCAGGATTGTTTCGCTGCTCACAACCTTGTCAACACCCTGACTCGAGCCTGGTTCGGACAAAATCAGCGACATATGAAATTGTGGAAAAAATTCCATGACACACCGCACTCTTCATATTGCTGCCTACGATATCTGCAACGCGCGCCGTTTGCGCAAGGCTCTTTACGTGCTCAAGGATTTCGCCTGCGGCGGCCAGAAATCGGTTTTCGAGTGTTATCTCCACGCCGCCGAGAAGCAGGAACTGCTCAACCGCGTCGAACAGATACTCGACCTCGACGAGGACCGCTTTTTAGTGGTCCCCATACCCGGTGGCAAGACCGTTCATGTGCTCGGCACTGCTGTCATGCCCTGCGATCCCGCTTTCTTCTACGTAGGTTGACGAGGTTCAATACCGTGGACACATTGTTTGTAGACCGCAAAGGCACCCGACTCGATACCGAGGCCGGCCGCCTCATCATCCGCCCACCCGAGACCAAAGCCACCACTCTGCCCTTGAGCCAGATCCGCTACATCGTCCTGTCGTCGCGCGTGGAGCTGTCCACCACGCTGATGCTGGCGCTGAGCCGCGAGGGCATCACATTGATCATCACCCATCCCACCCGCCACGATGACCACCTGGTTTGTGGCGGCCCCAGCCACGGCAATGTGACTCGCAAGGTCAGGCAATTCGCTTTATTCATCGATGCTCAGCGCCGTCTGGATGTCGCCCGCCGCATCGTAAGCGCAAAGCTGCTTTCCCAGTACCGTGCGCTGGCTCGTCATCGCCGCCGGCGCCCCGATTTGCGCCGCGCCATGACCAGGGCAATGTTACAAATAAGCGAGCGTTGGCAGGCGCTGCCCACGGTACAACACTTCAATGCCGTGCGGGGCATCGAAGGTGCAGCCGCTGCAGCCTATTTCAGCGCACTCGGCCATTTGTTTGCGCCGTCGCTGAATTTCACGCAACGCAAACGTCGTCCGCCGCCGGATCCGGTCAATGCATTGCTATCGCTGACCTACACGCTCATTCACGGCGAAGCCGTGCGCGCACTGCTCGCCAGCGGGCTCGACCCCACCATTGGCGCGTTGCATGATCCCCACTACAACCGCGACTCTCTGGCATGCGACCTGGTTGAACTGCTGCGCGCCAGCGCCGAGAGCTGGGTTGTAGACCTGTTCCGGCAACAACATTTGCAAAGCCATCACTTCCAGCAGCCCCAGACCGGAGCCTGCCTGCTTGGCAAGGAAGGGCGCGCACTTTTCTACCCTCTCTACCAGCAGGCCAGCCTGGCCTGGCGCAACCGGCTGCGCCAGGTGGCCGCCCAGTGGGCGCGCGAGCTCAGCCCTGACGGTAGCACCCTGGATGTGCTTGCCGATGTTCCTCCGCAGCCTGCTGATTGACAGCGCACAGCTGGACGAGCTGAAAATCGATGGACCGGCACTGTGCCTCAGCAGCTCGGGCAAGAGCCGCCAGCGCTTTCCATTCCGCCGCCTCAGCCAGGTCATCTGCATCGGGCTGCCGACGGAGGGTATCGACACCCTGTTTGCCACTGCCAACCAGGGCATACCCGTCAGTTTCTTCAACCGCCGCGGGAAAATCATCGCGCAACTGATTCACCCAGGCGCGCTGCCTCACCCTCTGGCCCACTGGCTCGAAGCCAGCGGCAGCGATCCCTTGTTGAAGGAGGTATATCAGCAGTGGCTGGAGAACCAGCTCCGCCACACCTATGCATTGATCGGCTGCGTTGCCCGCCACAGCCGCTACAGCGCCGTGAGGGCTCAGGCGCAACTGGACAAGCTGAGCAAGCAGGCGCGCTGTAAAACGTTGCTCGACGGCGCTCGGGAATGGTTCGAAGGGCTGCTCACGGCACGCCTGCAAGTACATGCAGTTCGCTTCGGGCTGTCTGCCAACAGCTCGATGCTGGCCACAATCATCGAAGGACTGCTTGAAGCAGGAACACTGCTTTGTCTCACCTGGCTGGTGCTCAACGTGCGCGACAACGGCGGCATTCCGCCGAGCCGCGCGCCCTTCTTTTTTGAAGGGCCGCTGTCACGGTCGGTGGACGAGTGGGTAGCGCGGGCTCTGTTCACGCTGTCCAACCAGCTGGAACAGCGCGCCCTGGATCAGGATGCGCCGTACCCCGAGGCCCGGCAATGAGCAAGCCTGTGCACTTACTGTGCTACGACATCGCCGACCCCAAACGGCTTCAACGGGTATTTCGAGCGGCCAGCAAGGTCGGGCAACCTCTGCAATACTCGGTTTACATAATCCATGGAGGAGAAGAAGTTCTCCAGCCCCTGCTTGCCAGGCTTTCCGAAATCATCGATCACGACGAAGACGATATCCGCGTCTACCGTATCGGTGACCAATCCACCATCCTGTCGTTGGGTCAGACAATAATGCCAAGTGAAATCTATTTGATATAGGAGCTGCTGGCCGACGACACGCTTTCATACCATCCGCATCGTTACCGCATTGGAGTGTGACGGACAGGCTGCGGGTTGGACTCGCTGCACGAGCCCAATCCGCAGGTGTTGCGAATGGTGGCGACCAATGCCAAGCCTGCAGAAATCCTACGGCAGTGGCACAAGCAGGTCGCGCTCGGTGACGGAAAGCTCATCGATCGACAGTATGGTCAACGAGTCATCAGCGGCTTGCCGTTGAAGATCGACTTTCACTTCCTGCGGCAATTTATACATCGACCCCGTTGCCGGATCGACGATGAGCATGCCAATCAGCCCACCAAGCAGGATATTTCCCCAGTACCAACCGCTGATCTGACTCGCCAGGGATTCGGACTTGCCGTCATAGCCCGCCTTGCTGAAGCGCACCATGTACTTCTCACCCTTGAAGTAGCCGGCAGACGAGTCGAGAGTCACTGTGGCGGGAGTAACCCCCGAATGGATGACATCACCGGCGCGGTTGCTGATTTCGAAGACAATACCGCTGGGTGAACTGTTGATGGCGACAGGATACTGATTATCGCCAACGATACTGGCGCAACCCGACAGAATCAGGGCCGAAACCAGTACGCCGATACCTGTTGTCTTTGCTTTCATGCTTGTTCCTTCGTGTGATAGTGAGCGACGGATTATGTTTGTCACACGAATGCCCCTGCGGCTTCACAACATTGTGATATTTACCACAACCCGCCAAGGCTCACGACACGAAAGCGGCGGCCACAACCTTGTCAAGCGACCTTGTATCGCGCGCCCTTCCTAAGATCGCCCTGCAACCACAACGAGGGCAGTCATGCACAAGGACATCCTGATACTGGCAAAGTCCCACAAAAATGGTGGATTTTGTGTTGCCGGTGTCGAGGTGAACACCAACGGCAGCAACCAGCGAAGCCTGACGCGCCGCTGGATTCGCCCAGTGTGCAACGACGGCGGCCAAACCTCTGGAGCCCTTCCCAGCGAATCCTGCCGGGATTTCTCCGTTCTCGACGTGGTACGCTTCGATCTCGAAAAGCACAGCCCCATGACTGGCCAGTGTGAGAACTGGCAATGGCCGTCATCTGCTATCCGCACAGTCTCCACGCTGCCCGACCAGCGCGTTCTCGGCCATCTGGCCGACCGCTGTGGTGATATCTGGCATGACAGCGCCACGCCGCGTGATGATCAGGTTTCTGCCCAGCGCGTACTCGCGGAACACATCGAGCACTCCCTGATGATGATCACCCCTCTGGATCTGGTATTCAGTCTCGAGCGGCAGAAAACCCTCACCGGAGTGCGCAAACGCGTTTATTGCTCGTTTACCCACAACGGCAAAACTTACCGACGCATTGCGGTGACCGACCCTGTCATCTTCCGGGTGTTCAGCAATCAATTTCCGGCCACTATGGGTACCACTATCCACAAGCGGCTGCGCCACGGCGATGGTTACTGGCTCACCCTGAGCCTGTCGCCTTGCTTTGGCGCGTCGAACTACCATTACATCGTTGCGGCTACCGTTATCGATCACACGGGCTATTTGAACAGGACCTACCGATGAAGACCTACACCATTGGCTTTACCCAAAAGAGCGCCGCACAATTCTTCGGCCTGCTGAGTGCCGCCAGCGTCGAGACCGTCATCGACGTGCGCCTGCACAACCTGTCACAATTGGCGGGATACGCCAAGAAAGACGATCTGAAGTATTTCCTGAAGCAACTGTGCAATGCGTCCTATATACACCTCCCCGAGCTGGCGCCAACGAAAGCCATGCTGGACGCCTACAAGAAGAAGCGGATGTCGTGGCACGATTATGAAGACGCATTTCTCGACTTGATGGTACAGCGCAACATCGAAACAGCGGTATCTCCCGACATATTCGCGAATGCCTGCCTTCTTTGCAGCGAGCATCACCCGCATCAGTGCCATCGCCGTCTTGTCGTTGAATATCTGAATAACCACTGGAATACTGCTCTCCAGATCAAGCATCTCTATTGACATGAACACGCTACTGATCCTTTACCCCGCCCTGTTCTCCTGCCAAAGCAAGTTTGTCCGCAAGCTGGAGAGGATTACCCACAACCTCACTTCCTTTGCCGTGGTTCACAAAGGAGATCCCCGGGAATTCATCGTCGACTTATTTGAGGACGACGGGCGCGTCCTCGATATCAACGAAATTGAAGATCTTGACGCGGCGCCGATCACTCATGCCGTGGTGTTCGATGATGGCGAGGAATTCGCTGAGGCTCGCGCCTGGCTAGCCGAGCAGGCCATACCGATGCGCTGGATCAAAATATCGATCACGCGCATCGTCAACATAAAACGCAACCCCGAGTACCAGCGTGCCCCCAATTCCTCCACCTATGAGTATATCGGTCGCGGATCGTACTGGGGGAACCCGCACTCGATGTATGAAGAGGGAGAACCCCGCGAGGAAGTCATCCGGAAATACAGGTACGACTTCGAGCACAACAAGTTCATCAACATCGACCCATCGCGGGTACATGAGCTGGCCGGCAAGCGGCTTGGCTGCTTCTGTGCGCCCGCGTCCTGTCATGGGGATGTTCTGGCCGAGTTCCTCAACGGCTTTGACGACGGCAAGTAATGCGGCCTCACTGCCGAAAACTTCAGTAAACTGCACAAAGATTCAACACAGGACAGACACATGCGTCCCGGAAAGTCATTCTCCCGAAGCGGACCTCCACTACCCGACGAATTGGAACTGATGCGCACATCAAAGCGATACAAAATTTTCACAATAGGCGGCAAATCCGACCTCGAGCTCGACTCCACACCTTCGCTGGAACCCACACTTCCTGTGCCAGACTTCTTGAAAACCACCCCCCCGAGGCCCTCCCTCACAATGGCATTGAAAAACCTCTTCCGGCGAAAACGCTGACGGCCCTTCTTGCATAATTCGAAAGGTCTGAAGATTTCCTTATAAAGCCTGAATTCAGGTAATTCTGACAGTGAGACCGTAGAGTGGGGAAGTATATGTGAGCTAGCCGTACGCATCTGCATGACGGTGCGCAAGGTGTGGTTGTCCTACTCCAAGGCGTACCCTTTCTATCAGGGCTCAATTGGAAGCACCCGAACACTTAGCGAAAAACGTAGGTTCGATCTGTCTTAATCCCTTTTCTATCAGGGCTCAATTGGAAGCAGAAGCCGAAGCCGACAAGATCAAGGCCGCCAAGTCTTAATCCCTTTTCTATCAGGGCTCAATTGGAAGCCTACCTGGACGGAGCCTACCTGACCGGAGCCGTCTTAATCCCTTTTCTATCAGGGCTCAATTGGAAGCAACGGCGACATAACCGGACTGGTGGACGACATTCTGTCTTAATCCCTTTTCTATCAGGGCTCAATTGGAAGGTATAAACGCATGTTAGTAACAGTAATAACCCGTCTTAATCCCTTTTCTATCAGGGCTCAATTGGAAGCTCGGGGAAGGGGAGTGGTAGATCTTCTTACATAGTCTTAATCCCTTTTCTATCAGGGCTCAATTGGAAGGGAGTGCCTCAGCTATAAAGAGGCGGCGAGAGAACGTCTTAATCCCTTTTCTATCAGGGCTCAATTGGAAGTTGTACGCTAGCCTAAACCCCACAAACTGACTGGTCTTAATCCCTTTTCTATCAGGGCTCAATTGGAAGGAAAAAGCATATCAATAGTATCAACTGGCAGAGTCTTAATCCCTTTTCTATCAGGGCTCAATTGGAAGACCGTTCTTTGGCATCGCTGACCAGACCACAAAGTCTTAATCCCTTTTCTATCAGGGCTCAATTGGAAGGGCACCCCTGAGGCATACGTAGTTCAGGGGGTGTGTCTTAATCCCTTTTCTATCAGGGCTCAATTGGAAGAGTCGGAACTAGGGGGAACGGCGTTCAGTTCTTCGTCTTAATCCCTTTTCTATCAGGGCTCAATTGGAAGAGGAAAAGGATCTCCTCAGCAAAGATAATTCCTGTCTTAATCCCTTTTCTATCAGGGCTCAATTGGAAGTCTACGCGCCGTATCGTACCGGCTGCGCTTCGTCGGTCTTAATCCCTTTTCTATCAGGGCTCAATTGGAAGCAGTACTCTTGGACTTGCCTGCCGCGTACACTACCGTCTTAATCCCTTTTCTATCAGGGCTCAATTGGAAGCGCATAGATGAGCCGCCCTCGGCGGATAGTCAGTAGGTCTTAATCCCTTTTCTATCAGGGCTCAATTGGAAGCTACGCCCTCGAGGCAAAGGCCGAAGCTGAGTTCGAGGTCTTAATCCCTTTTCTATCAGGGCTCAATTGGAAGATGGCACACCTGAGGAAATCCGCTATGCCTACGCAGTCTTAATCCCTTTTCTATCAGGGCTCAATTGGAAGCTGCCATCGCAGTAGAGGGAGCTAAAGCCCTTGTGTCTTAATCCCTTTTCTATCAGGGCTCAATTGGAAGGGCGCAGTATCAAGGAATGGAAGAAGTCCTCGGTCTTAATCCCTTTTCTATCAGGGCTCAATTGGAAGCCAGCAACGACAACGCCCCCCTGTTCTGCCAGGTCTTAATCCCTTTTCTATCAGGGCTCAATTGGAAGCGTGGATGCCGTGTGCTCTGGTTTGCAGTTGATGGTCTTAATCCCTTTTCTATCAGGGCTCAATTGGAAGAAGGACGAGGCCAGCTTCGAGTCCGAGGTCAAAGTCTTAATCCCTTTTCTATCAGGGCTCAATTGGAAGCCAAGATCTTTCTGCACTTCAGCATAGAGATGATCAGTCTTAATCCCTTTTCTATCAGGGCTCAATTGGAAGATCATCGGTCTCACCGACATTGGCGTAGATGTGTCTTAATCCCTTTTCTATCAGGGCTCAATTGGAAGCAGATGCTCGCGCATCAGTAGTAGAGAGTAGCACTGTCTTAATCCCTTTTCTATCAGGGCTCAATTGGAAGCTCGATGTCATCGAGACGGTAGATGGTGCCTACCGTCTTAATCCCTTTTCTATCAGGGCTCAATTGGAAGAACCGGGTCCCTCGGCACAGTGGCCAAGATCATCGGGTCTTAATCCCTTTTCTATCAGGGCTCAATTGGAAGACTATGTGCAGGCATATACCTTCCCAGCGGAATGGTCTTAATCCCTTTTCTATCAGGGCTCAATTGGAAGGCACTCCGGCGAATACTTCTTGCCATTCAAATGGATAGCCATACCCTCGGCAAAAATCTGAAAGCACTCAAAGCTGATCAAAATTTGCACAGAACCTTCCTCGTTACGGGCGCTCAGTACGACAAGCTGGTGTAGTATACAAGTTGTTAAAGAGCAGTAGAAGTTACGTTGCTCACCCACCGAATAAAACTGTGTCAGTAGAGCAGCCGGTAGTGGCCAAGCCCAAAAACGGCTTTCTTGCCCAGGTGCAACCACTGCCCTTCTGTCAGAAGCGAGGCGAAGGGCGCGAGGCTGCCGGAAAGCTCGACACGGCCCACCAGTCCACCAAAAGTCATAGCCTGCCGCTGACGGCTGGAATAGCGTGTCCAGTCTCGCCACTTCATATCTGCTTTTAGTTGGATATTTCTGGCGCCCTCATCCAGGGCAGTAAAATCGAGCTGTTGCGAGTTGCGCAGTTGGGTATCGCACAGCAACTGGTAGCGGCGCGCCAGTGCTATCAGCAGAGTTCTGGCATCCAGTTCCCGCAGACCCACGTTTTTCTCTTGTCGCTGCAGACGCAGCGGTGTGGTGAATTCCAGCACGACGTTGTCACCCATCATCACAGGTGATAATCCTGCCGGGTCGTGGGGCTGAATCCTGCCGCCCGCCTGATAGATGGCATCGTCGTCCTGCTCTCGGTGAATACTTACCAGTTGGCAGCGGCTGTGGCTTTTGCTCAGGCCACGGGCCAGCGCCCGTTCCCAGGCGAGAATGACTAGCGGTAACTGAAACAGAGCCTTGCCCATCAGCACCATGGAAAAGCGGAACTCTTCCCCACCTTCCAGTGCCCTGGCTCCTCCCTCCGGAGGCTCGATTACATAGGGATTCGGCATGGCGCTGAATTTTTGTAGAGAATGCTGTTCCGGCGGCGGCGTCTCGAAAATCTGTGAGTAGGGACAGGTGGACAGCAGCGGACAGCCCTTGCAATCTTTCATGCGGGTCATGCAGGCCACCCGCCGCAGTGCATGGCCGAAGGCGCCACGCAGCATAGAGCCGGCGAAATCCGGCAACCGCAGGGGTTCGAGGGCGCGGACGGTGAAGGTGTAGCGGCAGAAGGTGAGCACCTGGGTCACTGCTTGATCCAATCCCTTAGCACGGATTTCAATTGCTGGACCTGCCCGCCCTGTACCACTTTGATTCGCAGATCCTTTGCTCGTTGCTGATCGGCAGGGTTCAGCGGCCGATAGCTGACCAGCATGGATTTGGTGCTCAATCCACCCAGGTCGCTGATGGAGTCCAGCTTGTAAACGGTGTCTGTTGCCGCCTCGGCTGTTCCCTTGCCAGCCATGCGTTTGGTCTTGCACTCGATCAGGTGCAGGCGATTGCGGGCCATGAAGCAGACATCCACTTCATTATGAGAAGTGGCACCGATACGATGAATATGCTGGTTCAGACGTGGGCTATCCTGGATCACTCCCTCGCCCTTCAGCTCATTGAGTTTACTGTTGACGTAGGATTCCAGCCAGCCACCATTGGCCCAATTGCGCGCTTGCTCATCCACAAACTGAATTTGCGCGGTCACTCTGCCCCGTAACAGACCAGCTTCGGCACACTCATCCAGCAAAACCACCAGCTGTGGGTCGGCATGCTTTACCACGGTTTTCAGTTCCAGAGACAGGGTATGTTTTCTTTCCGCCTCGCTGGCCAGAAGATTCAACTGTCCAATGGCTCCTTGCCATTCATCCACTTTCAATACCAGGCGTTCACACAATTCGCGCAGATTCTGGGGCAACCCCGCTATCTGGCTTTCGCCACGAAATTCATAACCGTAGGCCTGAATGTAGCTTTTCAGGTCGATGCGCTGTGAAAGATCGTGGCTGGACGGGTCACCGTTCAGGAACAGCACCTTGTCATCTTCCACCTTCACATAGAACACAGCCGAACCGTTCATGCGAAAGACTTCCTGGGCGGCGATAGCCATCCATTTGGTGCCACCCGTTACGTTCAGCGCGATTTCATCAGCCGGCTCATTTTCGACCAAGGCCATCAGCTGATGCTCCATGGCATCAAAATCATCGACGATATCCAGAGGATGCTGCACTACCTTGATGCCGCGCGGTTTTATCACCTGCTCCAGATAATTGGCCTGGTGCTGCATTTGCGGCGTTACCAGCAACACCACCTTTTCGGGCTTCATGTCGTTATCCAGTAACGGCAGCAGGTTTGGTGCAGCCTGCTGGGAGACCATGCAGAAATGGGTTTTGAATTTTTTCATTGAATCAGCCCCCGCCGCCTTTAAGTGAAGCCACAGCCGCTTTCAAACGATCCTTGCCTTTTTTGGAGACGCCCCATTTCAGGGTTTCAGCCAGTATTTCTGCCGCCTCAAGACGGCTGCGCAACTCTTCCCAGGATGTGGCAACCTGGATGAATTCGTTGCGCTTGCTGTCGAATTCCTGACCGGGCTGGTAAGCGCCATGGCGGACCTGCTCGAACGCCTCCCGAAATTTTTCAATTACGGGTAGATGCTCTTCATAGGCCAGTTCTTCCGGGCTCAGCGTGCTGCGGCGCTCGACTTCCTGTTGCTGTCGCAACTGTTCTTCCCGCTCTGCTTTCTTTGCCGCGTCTTCTTTCATCGCGCCATAACCCACGGCGGTTTTGGCACCAAAGCCGAGCCACTCGAAGGCGTGTGCGAAAGCAGCTTGCAGTAGTTGCTGCCACAGACCATCTTTGGCGAGTTCTGATGCATGTTGTTCCAACAACGCCAGATCGCACTGCACATGGAAAGAAAAACTCGAGCCGGGTGGTACGGTTAAAAAGCTGATGGGTATGGGTTGACCGGAATCGTGTGGGTTCTGCCCTTCTTGATAGTAATGCTTCTGGTGGGGCGTCATGATTTCCACCTGCAGGGAATCACCCTTGATTTGGGGAATGACATCCCAGAAGGTAAGAGCGCCGCGCAGATGTTCTTTGTCTCCGTCTTTGCTTTCTTTACCGAATAACACATCCAGCATCGAGAGCAGAACCGGTTCCTTGTTGTTGTCCACAATTTGCTTTTCATTGACGACAAACGGATAGATCGGCTTTTTAAGCCAGCCATAACCGTCACCCCACTCGCCGGAAGCAAGTTCTCTGGCAGCTTGGCGCAACACGCCTTTCACGCCACTGCCGGGCAAATAGGGCAGGCCATAGGGGTTGAGAAAAGCGAAGCCGTTTTCCAATGGGTGTTCATTGCCAAGACCAGTAGTAAAGGGCGATGCGGCGACAGCATCCAACTGCACACTATTGGCCGTATCGGATATTGCGGCGAAACTGGCCTGTTGGCGAGCAAGCAGGGTAGCCATGACTTTTTTGTCATCGTCATTCAGCTTACCTGCTCGTTTCAACGGCACGACTTTTTCCTTTTCCTTGGCGAAATTACTGTTCCACACCTGCAGATACATGCCAAAACGCAACCCCGGTGAGGCGTTGCTGAAGTCCTTGCCCAGATAATCGGGTATGGCGGCGATGGCCATATCACTCCCCTCCCTTGCGGGCTGCGGCCATCTGGCGCAGCCATTTGAGCCAGGCGAAAGCTTCAGCGTTGATGGCCTGGTAGTCCTGCGCCTTCTCGATCTTCATCAATGCCTGCATGAAATCACTGAAGTCGGGTTTTGGTATCACTTTGGGAAACCGTTTACTGAGCCAGGCTCGTAACTGTATTGCGACCGCTTCATGCTCGTTTTTCTTTTCCTGAGCAAAAGCCATAACCTGCATCAAGCCAGAATTCATAATAAGCGCTGGTAGCCCTTTGGAGGCATTGACATATTTGTCGTAGCTTTTACCCAGTACCTGCTGGGCTTTTTCAGTACACTCCCAAGCATCCTGAGCACGCAGTTGTTCCAGTGTCGGTTTGCTCATGGCCTTAATCCTCCACCACATGCGCCACAACCAGGCCGCGCCCGGTGGTGGCATCGCCGCCGATTTGCAGCAGTTTGTTGTTGATCACACCCTTGATCTGCTCCATCACGGTTTCAGCCGGGACTTCCGGCCCCTTGCCAGTACGGGTCTGGCTGGCCATCAACGGTGCGATCATGAGGGATTCCGGCGGCAGATTTTCGGTGTAGAACAGGCCGCCATCGCTGGCTGTGCCAGTTTTTTCGTCGATGCGCACATGGGGCTCCACCAGCATGGCGTTTTTGGCGAAGTAGGCAAAATCGGTGTCGGACAGCACGACCAGATCATCGGTCAGCTTTTCCCGGAAAAATGCATACTCATCTTGCTGCGGCAGGGCCTTGGCGGCCAGGTCGGCAGCGACATCTGACAGTTCTGCCGACTTTTCAGCGGTATATTCAAAGGCTTCCAGATGCAGCTTGTCAGCGGACAGCAGGTTGCCATTGGTGAGCAGGCAGTTACCTTCCGCCACATTCAGGGCGGGCCAGCTGCCCGTAGCACCGGTCAGCATCAGCAATCGCTGAGCGCGGGCCAGCGCCTGTGGGCAGGTGGCATAGACGTAACCACCTTTCAGGCTGCGGATCGGCAGTGCCACCAGTTGAGCATCGCCAAAACTGACTGCTCCAGCGTACAGGCTGTCGCCGGATTCCGGACCAAACAGTGTTTTGATCAGGCCATCCAGGGTGTCTTCCTGATGCTTGTCCTTGGCAAGGGCTTTGAAGCTATGCCGCACGGCCCCCTTGATGCCAGAACCAGCAAAACAGGGGTGGCCCGTGTGTTTTTCACGTTGGATGGGGTTGTCGATCACATCGATGGCTTGCCCGGCACCCACATGAACGGGGCTGACGGCGTACAGGAAAACGCTGGCGTGTTTTTCAAACATGGTTTAGTATCCTTTCAAGTTGGTCATATTCTGGAGCCACTCATGACACAAGTAGTCAATATTCATGAAGCAAAAGCCCATCTTTCCGAGTTGCTGGCCAAGGTGGAAGCCGGTGAAACGGTGGTGATCGCGCGCCGCAACAAGCCCATTGCCAGGCTGGTCATGGCGGAAAGCGAAGCGCCGAAAAAAGAGCCGCGTCGCCTCGGGCTCGCGAAAGGCGAGTTCAGCATCCCGGATGACTTTTTTGAGCCGCTGGATGAAGAGCTATTGGCGTTGTTCTCCGGCGACACCTCGTATGCCACAGATCCACTGCACCCGGACTGGAAGCCTGAAAAATGAAATTGCTGCTCGATACCTGCACGTTTCTGTGGATGGGCGGCCAACCAGATCGCCTTTCGACCGACGCCAGGACAGCGCTGAGCGATACTGACAACGAGCTGTTCCTCAGCCCGGTCTCTCTGTGGGAAATTCTGGTCAACCACATGCGTGGGAAAAGACTGCCCCTGAAAGTACCGGGTGATCCAGAGCACTATTTCGCCGAGTTGCGTCAGCGAATGGGCCTGATCTCGCTGCCTGTCACGGAAGCAGCGGTTATTCAGCTGCCCAAACTGCCACCCGTGCATCAGGATCCCTTCGACCGTCTGCTGATTTGCCAGGCCATCGATCAGGGTTTGATTCTGGTGACGCCCGATGCGCATATCTCGCGCTATCCGATTCGTACCCTGTGGTAAGTGTTGTTTTTCATTCATGACCAGGCCCCTATGATGCAACGGTTGAATCCTTCGGCGCGTCGGGCGTCATTTTCACAGGATTCGCCCCACAGACCGCTGTTGACAAGGTTGCGAAGGGCGTCCGGAGTGGCTTCCAGCTCTTCCAGCCAGTAAACGCTGCCAGCCGGAGCAACCCGCTGAGCGGGTTTGGGTTGCCAGTTGGCCAGATCCCAGCCCGACAGCGTTTCGGCACGAGGTATCGCGGCGGATACCAGCTTTGCCGTGATACCGCCCGGCAGGGTTATATGACCGTCGCTGTTTTTCTGGCTGGCACCGTCGCGGGAAGGCAGCTTCCAGCCTTCCACAAACAGGCCGGGGCTGGTCAGCACGAGGCGGCAGCGCCCGGCATTGGCGATAGCCTGATAGTCTGGCTCCGGCAAGGCGATGTCGATGGTTTCAATGGAAGCGGCCCGGCCATCGCCGCCGAAGCGCAGCAGTCCATCAGCGGGTGGTTGCGCGCCAGTGACGGCGGCGAGAAATCCCACGTCATAATTAGTAATGATGGGCTCACCCGTCTGCTTGTCAGTGCCGATACGGCTGCCTTTTTTGTGCATCACCAGGGCCTGGGTGGAAAATAACTTGCCCTCTTCCACGCTGCGTGTGACGCCATTCATGCCGATACCTACGCGGGCATCGAAACTCCAGAGCTGCGATGCATGCACGAGCTGTTCGGTGCTTGGCGTTTCGCCCTTCACATAAACTGCCCAGCCCGCCTGCGTCAGCCAGTAGCCGCTTTCCGGTTTGCTGCGTTTTGCTCCCTGGGCCAGCACCGGCAACATGGGCAATGGAAATGACGAAGGCAGATTGATGGTTTGGGGCGACAGGCGGCAGACCTCCAGTTTGCCATCATCGGTTTTGCTGATGACCAGATCAGCCGGTGGCGGCAGCAGAACTTCTGCCTTGCCCGCATCGCTTTTACGCGCCAGATAAAAACCGGACAAGGTAAAGCTGCCGGGCTCTTTCGGCGTGCCCAGTTCGGCATCGTGAGTGATTTGGCCGGCGGCAAAGGCGGCCAGATCGATCCGGCGATCCACCAGCATCCGCGAGCGAATGGCTCCCGCCGCCACGGATGGCCAGGGCGGGATCAGGCTTTCGCCATAGCTGCCGGGGTCGCCGAACAGTTTGTTGCCGCGCAGAAACAGTACATCCAGTGGCTCGATAAAGCGGTATTCGATACTCATTGGTCACCTCCTTGTTCTTCGGCGGATACACGGGTTTCACGGGCAAGGAATTCGGCAACGGAAAGGAAATTGCGTAGTTTTTCGATGCGCTTTTCCTGCGGCCAGTTGAGAGCCAGTTTCACCAGACTTTCCGCCAGCTCCGACACCTGTTTCTTGGCGTCACCATTTGCCTGCCGGTCCAACTGGTATGTCAGCAAGCTCTGGGCCATACCGCTGTCAAAGACATTGGCGGGCAGCTCGCTTTCGTCCAGCCATTCCAAGGTGTGGTAGATGGCGCGGCGGGACACGCCATCGGCTGCCAGGAAGTCACGCATGGCGATCAGCAGCCTGATGGGCTTGACCGGCCCATCCCACTTTTCAGTGAGATACAGCGCACCGCCGGAGCGTTTGACGATGGTGAGAGAGAAGGCATCGCGGCCCCCTTCGTTCTTGGCACGACTTTCGGCGCTGCGCAGTTCTCGCAGCACGGCAGAAAGCGGCGCCTGGTGGTGGGCGATAATGGCGCCACACGAAGCCGTCGCCCCAGAGCGGACTTGTCCGTCCGACCCAACATGAGAGCCGCCCATCATGCGCATCAAGCGGCCATCCAGCCAGGCGAAGCCGCTCTTGCATACCAGTTTCTTGCGTCCGCGCAACTCGCCCCAGTCAACCGCTTCGTCTTCCGGCACCGTACCACTGTAGGCATAGCGCAGGCGCTGCATGGCAGAGAGCAGGTCGGTCACCGGCAGCATGGCCAGCACGTCATCACCTCCGGCGTAGATCAGTCGGCCCAGGTGTTCCTCTTCCACCACATGGCGCACCACGGTTTGCGAGAAATCGTTGAGCGCGCCGGAAATGGCCAGGTGACGGTTGGGTGTGATCGCCCGTTGCTGATCACCATATTGCTTGATCAGCGGCTGATTGGCGGCACGCTTGGCAAAGCCTGTCTGCACCTTGGGGTGAAAGCTCTGCTGATAAGTGATGGCTGTGTCGGTTTTTTCGTCGCCGGACAGAATAGCGCCCATGCGGTCGCCATCCATCATCAGCAGGCTGTAGTAGGTTTCTACACGCTTGATGCCAAGCAACTGGCGAATTTCACGCTGTGCTTCATCGAGCGCCTCGCCATCGTCGTCCGCATCACGCGCTGCTTCCAACCAACCGGGAATGCGAGCAACCAGACCAGGTTCACCTTTCGCACTGTAAATGGCCTTTGCCAGTTTGCGTGGCAGAGCAACGCGCGGCTGCTGCGCCAATGTGGCTTCCAGCTCATCACTGATAACCGCGTTGATATTTTTCTCAAGCTGATGGGCCAGAGCCATGGTGTGGGTGGACACCACGAATCGGCCAATTTTTTCTTTCAGTTTCAGCGCCTCTTCAACCTCTTCGGCAAAGAGTGTTGGCCACAGGCGTTTGATGGCTGGCAAGGCACTCAAGTGCTCACCCTTTTTCGCCCAGGATGGCTTCTTGTCGGCAATTTCCGTCCAAAGCGTACCTTGCTGCTTGCGGTAATTCTGGTTCCAGTGCAATTGCTCGCGATTGGTGGTCAGCCATTCGTTCTCGCCCGTCAGCGAGCAGCGCCAGCCTTCCTGCGTTGTTTGCACAAAGGTGCGACTGGCCTTGGCAGCGGCCATGACGCGCTCGGCCAGGTCGAATACTGCCGGGTAGAGCACGCCGGGGTTGGGGGCGAAGAACACGAACTGCTTGCCCTGTTCATCCACCAGTTCCAGCTCCTTTTGCAGGACCTTCCAGGCGGGTTTGTCCAAAAAGCCCGGTTCGCCTTCACCCGTAAAAAACGGCCTCATGGAAGCAGACAATTGATCGATATCCAGATCCCGTTGCTTCTGTTCATCACGACAACGAATCAGCGAGAACGGTACTGCTGCCCAGTGGACTTCCGGAAAGCCTTGCAGTTGCTCCTTCATTTGCTCGTAAGGTGTGGTGATATTTTCCTGTTCACCGCTGTAGCCGGCGGTGCTCAGCAGCAGCGTCACCACGCTCTCGCCCAACTCTTGCAGCCACGTTCTTACGCCAGTTTCTACCATCTCGGCAATGGCCTTGGCCTGGCTGGCGGGCACTACCGCCACAAAGCGGTTGGGCAACGCCGCTGAAAACAGCGGGTTGCTGTCGGTACTGCCTTTGTTCCAGGTGCATTCTGCAAACAGATCATCCGGCAGATTCATCTGCTCGCGCAGCCACAGATCCACCTGCGGAATCCCGCGCAAACGCGGGAACAGAATGGCGTCCGGCCCCAGTTGTTCGCACACCGAACGCATGGCTTCCCAGGCGAGGCGGGACAGTAAATGGGAGCCAGCCCATAGATCGGAGGTGGTGCGGGCCGCGGCAATGAAGGGTTGCACCGGGCCGATGGACAGGCTCAGCAGAGCAACTTCGCCATCAGGATCGGCGGCGAAGGCACCGGCAAAGGCCGAGGTCAAATCCAGGTGATCCCAGATGCTGTGGTCGGGAATGCGGGTGTCGGCAGGCAGTATCTCCCACAAGTTACCGAGCTTGTCGTTATCCTCGGTGTCGGCGTTGGTCACGCCCAACTCCGGCCCGAAGCGCCAGAAAGCCAGCAGCAATTTGCGCCAGTCTGGTGATTCTTCCTTGCCGGCACCGAGCCTAACCAGCAACTCGGACAGGTGGTTGAAGCTGCGCTCCTTGACGGCTTCGATGGCGGTATCCGTCAACCCGCCGGATTTACCCAGATCGAACGTCTCGCCGGTCAATGGGTGAATCAGCACCGGTTCTTTGGCCCAGAGCACCTGTGCCCAGCCGGAAACGGCCAGCGTCCTTTCTTCACCATTTTTGGTGGGGACGGTGATTTCATCCATGGGGAATTGCGGGCGATCCGCTGCTGCCGCCCACCAGTCGGCGCGCTGGATGTGGCGGTACATATCCGCAGGGATGCCTTTTTTGAACAGGGTGCGGGTGAGCACTTCGTCGTTGTCGACATCCACGCTGTCGGCAGTGATTTCGTGAAAACCGAGCAGGCGGGTCAAGGCACGACTGGTGCCGTTTTCATGGCCTGCCGGGTCGCGCAGCAGCACCAGCGCTTTTTCTGCCGGGTCGTGGAGCCGGGCGGCTACTTTGGTTTGCCAGAGGGTATTATGGTCAGTCATGTTTACACCTCAGCCCGATGAAATTGTGGGTGTCGATCCAGAAAGGCGTGGGCCGCGGAAAAACAGGGGATAAAGCCTTGTTGCTTCTGAGGTGACAACTTTTTCCACAGCTCATCAGCGGGGCGACAGGGCATATGAAACACCGTTGCCACAAAACCCGCTTCACTCGAACGCACCTTGAAACGCAGGCTATGCGGCACCCGATCATTATTTCCCCAACCAGGCATCATGCCTTTAGTGCTGGGGTAAGCCAGCATCAATCGATCCGGGACAGCACGGCGCATATCGGCCCGCGCCTGAGCCAGCAATCTCATTGCGTCCTCCCATTTCGTTAGCGGCGCTGATTGCCACAGCAGCACGCCTGTTTCATCCACTCCCAGGGCATGAGGCCAGTCAGTCTGTATCGCAGTTTTCCAGTCCCGCGTGCAGTGCTTCAACTCCCCGATGTCTCCGACCAAATCAAAAGATCCCCAGCCATTGCGGCTACGGCCACCCAAGGCGCCGTAGGCATGCATCAAGGCGATGGCTTGTTCCAGATATGAATCTTCGGGAAAAGCGATACGTAGCCGCGTTTCGGAGCCTGACTGGATGGCGGCATTGGCTTTCAGCTTTGGACCCGGAACAACTGGGCCATATCCAGAGTACAGCGCAGCCGCAATGTGGTTCTTGCCCATTGAAACCTGGCCAATGGCAGGCGCCTGATTGAGTTTACCCAGGCTCCAATCATCCAACCGAATCCGCACCTGGCTCTTGCGCGCGGCAACCTTGTTTCCTTTGTGATCCTGATCATCTTCCAGCCAGGCGTGACCAAACAGCAGCCCCTCTTCCTTGCGCATGGCCGCCACATTCACCTTGAATTGTTTTTCTGCCGCGTAGGCCACCCGCCACCACTGCCGCAACAACGCTTTGAACGGCGGTGTGCGCCACTGCCCCGATTGCTCGGCATTGCCGAGAAAGGCGGGCGTGATGAAACGCACGGTATATTCCAGTTTTTTCATGTTTTATCCTTCCTGCTTATTCGATCCATTCAATTTGGTCCGCATCCAGCATCACGGTATAGCGGGTGTAACCGTGCTTGCCGAAGCCGGTGATCTGATAGCGCTTGGCCAGGCTCTGGCCCAGACGTTCAACCAGAGCCTTGTTGACCCGGCTTTTCTTTTCATCAAACCAGCCTTTCTCCATGCCGTTGGCCAACGCCTCGCGGGTACGGTCCAGGTCACGGCCCATCTCTCCTTCTATGCGTTCGAAGAGAGCGAGAAAAGTTTCGGCGTATGCCTGGTTGGGCCCGGCCAGATCGCGCACGCCAGGTTCATTGTCACCATCCAGCAGACGCCGGATGATCCAGACATAAAAGGCAAACAAACTCGGAGGCAAAGTCACCTCTTCACCCGCCGCAATCAGCCGTTTGCCGGCGATGTTCACGACCAGTGACTCCTCCCCATTGAGGCGCTGCGCCTTTTGAATGGTCTCGCTGAAGCCTGCACGGCCTTCGAGAAGCAGGGTCGGTACTTCATCGCGCAAGCGTACAAAGGGAATTTCCGCCAGGGTGACCTCTGCATCGCGGGCGTCGAGTACCCTACCGTTGGGACCGTCGATGAGATGGCTCATCGGGGTGGGATAATAGAAGCCCGGCAGGTTCTCGAAAGGCTCCGACACCAGAACGTGGGAAAGCCTGTCTTGCGCGCGGCCGAACAGGGAAAGGGCGTAGCCGGCGTAATAGCCCATGGTTTTGCGCCCGCCAGCCATCGAGACGTGCAGCGCGGCATCGTCGTCCCGTGTCAGATCACGAATGAAGCCGGTGATGAAGTCCGCCGCTGCCTCGTTTTCCTCAGGGGTGCGAATGTCTTCCAGAGGTCGGCCAGAACCCGTGCTGATGGTATGCAGTGAATCGCTGTCGAAAAGGCTCGGGGCGAGGCCGTAGTCGTGGCAGAACGCCGTGAAGCGTCCCTTGTCGAGAAGATTGAGCCGGGCATTACGGGCGCCACCAATGGTGGTGAGGAGGTGGATTTCGGTAGGCACGAAGGCAGGTTGCCTCTGCCAGGTGAGCGCCCACAGGGTCTCGGTCAGGATCTGTGGCGACATGCCGCTGACGACCAAGAGGATACGACGGGGAAATTCTTCGGGGCTGGAATACGCCACTGCTACCCTTCCATGCTGTTACTGGTGGCACAATCTTGCCACGGCCTTTATGGAAAGGATTCAATCACAAGATTGTCAAATGGGCGACATCAAAACCGAGGAACGGTAGATTTTGCGTCATGAGCGGTCGGTTGGGCTTCGACAAGCCGGGGGCAAACGGCTTTTTCGCGGCCAAGGCCGCTCCTACGGCGAGGCGGAAGTGCGAAGCGGGGGTGCGGCGTCAGGCGGAGGTCGCGCGCCAGGACCGATACGTTTCCTGCCGCGCCTGCTTCGATAAAACAATCTGCCACAGCTGCCCCTGGCGGGAGCGGAAATATCCGGCCGAGCTGGATAGGTAGAAAAGCCACATGCGACGGAAGCGTTCGTCGTATTTTTCCGAAAGCTTCGGCCAGGCGGCCTCGAAGTTGTCGTGCCAGGCCATCAGGGTGCGGTCGTAGTCCTGGCCGAAGTTGTGCCAGTCTTCGATGATGAACAGTTCTTCGAGGGTTTCGGCAATATCTTTCGCGGATGGTATCTTGCCGTTGGGGAAAATGTATTTATTGATCCACGGATCGGTTTTGCGGGAGGTGACGCGATTGCCGATGGTGTGCAGCAGAAACAGCCCGTCGTCGGCGAGCAGGCGATGCACCGTCTTGAAATAATCGCGATAATTTTTATAGCCCACATGTTCGAACATGCCGACCGAAACGGCTTTGTCGAATTTTCCTTCGAGGTCGCGGTAATCGATGAGCTGGATTTCCACCGGCAGGCCGCGGCAGGTTTCCTGGGCGAGTTTCTGTTGCTCCCTGGATACGGTGATGCCCACCACTTCGACGCCATGATGGCGCGCGGCGTGGGCGGCAAGACCACCCCAGCCGCAACCGATTTCCAAGAGCCGCTCGCCCGGCTTGAGCTCCAGCTTGCGGCAGATCATTTCCAGTTTGTGTTGCTGCGCCTCGTCCAGCGTTTTGGCGTGTTGCCAGTAGGCGCAGGAGTAGATCATCTGCTGGTCGAGCATGGCCTCGAACACATCGTTGCCGATGTCGTAGTGTTGTTCGCCTACCTGAAAGGCGCGGCGTCGGGATTGCAGATTGACGAGCCGGGCCTTGAGGCTCGCAAACGCCAGCCGCAGCCGTCCCCAGCCGCGAACCTTGTGGTCGAGGCCGGCGCGCATCAGGCGGTAGAGCATTTCATCGAGGCGCTCGCACTCCCATTGCCCATCCATGAAGGCTTCGCCGAGCCCCAGCGACCACTTGGCCAGTACGCGGTCGTACACTTGAGGGTCGCGGACGCGGATGTCGTGGGGTGAATGACCGTCGATCGCCACCTCTGCCTCGCCCAGCAGTTGTTGCAGAATTTCCTTATGTTTTTTCATGATCTGTGCTGCCCAAAACAAAAAGCCTGTGTTTACCATAGCCCAGCATTACGCAATTTCAAGATTTCAGGAAAAGTCAAGAAAAACAAGCATCAGCGACGAATTTTTTGTTCGCTCGATGGTATGCTCGGCAGCACGAGAAGAACCATGATGAGGTAAGAATGCCGCTGCAGATTTCCATTGCTCTTCCATCCTGGTTGCAACAGCTCAATGCGCAGCCGCGTCGCTTTGCAAACGAGGAAGAGGCGATGCGCTGGACGATAGAGGCCTCGCGCCACAACATCGGCGACGGCGGTGGGCCGTTCGCTGCCGCGGTCTTGAATGAAAACCTGGAACTGATCGCGTTCGGTGCCAACCGCGTCGTCCCCGACCGCGCCTCCATTCTCCATGCGGAAATGTTTGCGCTGCTGTTGGCACAACGCCGGCTGGCAAGCCATGATCTCGCCGCGCTGGGCAATTTCACTCTCGTCACCAGTTGCGAGCCCTGCGCCATGTGCTTTGGCGCCATTCCGTTCGCGGGTGTGCGCCGGGTGATTTGCGGCGCCACCAAGGACGATGCGCAGTCCGTCGGTTTCGACGAAGGCGACAAGCCGTCGCACTGGCAGGACAGCCTGCTGCGCCGGGGCATCAGTGTGCAAACGGAAGTACTGCGCCCCGAGGCGGCGGCAGTGCTGGACGAGTACCTGCGCGTTGGGGGGAGGCTTTATTAGACGTGGCGCCGCACTCTACCCTGTAGGGCCTGCCTGCAGGCGACAAGTTCGGTGGTTGTCGCTTGCGGGCAAGCTCCTACAGGTGTTTGGTCCGTCTGCGCCAGCACCTGGAAGATACGGCGGCCCCGCAGACCAATACGGGCTCCACGCCCGCACCTTACCCTGTAGGGCCTGCCTGCAGGCGACAAGTTGGCAGTTGGGGGCAAGTTCCTACAGGCCTTTGGCTCGCTGTACCAGTGCATGGAAGGTGCGGCGGTCCCGCTCCCGGTCGACCGCCAGATTAATGGCGTCGAGATCGACGATCTCGCCATTTTCTTCACGCAAGCGGTAGGTGAACACATGGGGGCGGTCGTCACGAAGCCATTCGAAGGCTTTGCCATAGCGCAGATCGTGAAAATAAAGGGTGTCGTCGATACTTTCTACCTGGAAGTAGCCGTCTGACACCTTCAGTAGATCCCTTACCAACGGCGCGTGACTATGCCCCGCCAGCAGCTCTTCCCGGCGGGAGAAATGGACAAAGTCCGCCGGGCCACTCGTATCGAGCAGTGAGAAAAACCCCACCCGGTAGCCGTCGTCCGTTTCGGCGATCCCGCGCCACAGCAGATTGTTGAACATGGTGGGCTTGACGAACAGGCGTTGCACCGCCACCCCCTGTTGCCGCAGGGCATCTTCAAACTGTGCCGTAACGGCCTGCTTGTTGTACAAGGTCAGGGCGAGGTAGGCACTCGCAAGCATCACACCCACTCCCGCCAGGGCCTGGCGCGCCCGTGCGCCGCGCAGCCAGGGGAAGACCAATACCACCAGCAACAGCGGCAGGGTATAGAGGGGATCGATGACGGAGATACTGGCAATGGCAAAGCTATGATTGCTGAATGGCAGCAACAGCTGGATGCCGTACGAGGTAAAGGCATCCAGCAACAAGTGGCTCGACAGCACCGCGCCACACAGCAGCGACCAGTGCCGCCAGCTGGCGCGCTCGTCCCTTGCAAGCAAACGCCCGAGCAGCAACGCCGCCAACAGCGCAAAAACGATGGAATGCGTGATGCCTCTATGAAAGGTCAGTGCCGCGGCATCGCCGAGCAGTTTCCCGACAGCGACATCGATATCCGGCAACAGCGCCACCAGCGCTCCCGTCAATACCGCCTTGTTGCCACAGCGGCGCCCCAGTGTAAGCTGGCCGATGGCGGCGCCCAGCAGAGCGTGGGACAGGGTATCCATGGCGGCGGCGCTCCGGTCGTCAGGTGGCAGGGGCGCCCATCATAACAAAGGGGTCACATAAAACTGCGCGAGCGCCTGGAGTCTGTTTGAGGTCGCTTGCAGGCAAGCTCCTACAGGGCACCTATGCGCAACGTGAAGCATGGAACTCAGCAGCAGCAAAAGATCGTGAACAAGTGCTTACAAATAGCGATCGACACTCAGGCAGATACCCTTCTTCGCCAGCAGATCCTTCTCGCGCGCCAGCGCCAGCCGGGTGAGGGGATGATCCTTGAGCCAGCCTTGCGGGTAAAGAATATGGAGATTGCGACCATCCACCTGCAGTTGGCATGGCAGCGGGGCGCTCTCCACCGGTGCAACATACTTGAACAGCACGGCAAGACGCAGCAACAGGCACAGGCGCTCGACCTGCTCGGCGCGCCCGTTGCCGCGCGTCTGAATCTCTTCGAGGGGAAACTTCTGGCGTTGGCCGCGCACCAGCAGGCCCAGCTCCACCTGCTCGGCATTGGAAAATCCCGGAAGGTCGCCGTTTTCTACCAGGTATTGGCCGTGCTTGTGAAAGCCGCTGTGAGAAATGGCGAGCCCCGCTTCATGCAGGTGGCACGCCCACACCAGCAACTCCAGATCCTGATCGGTGAGCTGCCAGTTGTCCCTGGCCGATTGATAAAGGTGGCGCGCCGTTTCTTCCACATGGCGTGCGCTCGACTCGTCGACACCGCAGCGCTGCATCACGGCCTTTACCGAACGCTCCCGCACGTCTTCGTGGCTGAGGCGGCCGATGGTGTCATACACGATGCCTTCGCGCAGGGCGCCGGTGGAGGTGCGCATCTCATCGATTCCCAAGGCATCGAAAAACGCGCAGGCAATGGCCAGACCGGACGCGAACAGGTTGCGGCGCCGCTCGGGCAACCCGGCGAGCTTGCACAGCTCGGCCGCTGACGAGTAGCGCAAGATCAGCTTGCGCAGTTTCTGAAGGTTGCCCCGGGTGATCCCGGCGCTGGCCCAGTCCTGCGCGGCAATTACGCTTTCGAGGGAGCGCAGGGTACCGGACGAGCCCACCGCATCGCTCCAGCCGTAGCGTTTGAAGTCGGAGCGAATGTGGAGCATCTCGCTGTAGGCGGAGAAGTAGGCGTTGTCGAAGCGCTTGCGGGTGATCTCGCCGCCGGGAAAGAAGCGTTCGCCGTAGGACACACAACCCATGTGAAGACTTTCCATGAGGTGCGCCTCGAAGCGCTCGCCGATGATGAATTCCGTGCTGCCGCCGCCGATGTCGACCACCAGGCGGGCGGTATCGTCGGCGAGGGTATGGGCAACACCGAGGTAGACCAGACGCGCCTCTTCCCGCCCCGAAATCACTTCGAGAGGATGGCCAATGACCGCTTCGGCGGCCACGCGGAAGTCCCGGGCGTTGCGGGCGATGCGCAACGAGTTGGTGCCCACCACGCGCACCAGGTCGGGTTTGACGACATCGAGTGCCTGGCGAAAGCGGGCCAGGCATTCGAGACCGCGCGCCATGGCGGCATCGTTGAGGACACCGTTTTCCAGGCCGGCCGCGAGCTGGACGTTCTCGGCAATGCGCTCCACCGGGCGAACTTCGTTGTGTTCGAGCCGCGCCACCAGCATGTGAAAGCTGTTGGAGCCCAGGTCTATCGCAGCAAGCGAACGCACCTCGGACGGTTGCTTGTACTGTGTGGCCATGGCGTGGTCTTGCACCATCCTCTACCTCTCTGCCCAGGCGCAGTGCCGCCCCTGGATTGTGACCCGATAACCGTAAGTGGTATGATGCGCCGCATTGTACCTTTCCAAAGTCCGCGAATACCATTTCAGCGGACGCTTCTTGCCTCACACAAACTACGGAGAAACCCATGGGTGACCAAATCGTTCACGTAACCGATGGCAGCTTTCAAGGCGACGTTCTGGGCTCTGATATTCCCGTTCTTGTAGACTTCTGGGCAGCCTGGTGCGGCCCCTGCAAGATGATCGCGCCTCTGCTGGATCAGGTGGCCGATGAATACGCGGGCAAGATCAAGGTTTGCAAGGTCGACGTCGACGCCAACCCCCAGACCGCCGCCAAGTTCAGCGTGCGCGGCATCCCCACCTTGATGCTTTTCAAGAGTGGCGAACTGGAAGCCACCAAGGTCGGCGCTCTGTCCAAATCC
>Ga0265293_10000869_pt1 | contig 69948 bp, 72 predicted proteins | sample Munlanlewell138R_FD_192505 | JGI IMG/M metagenome (GOLD analysis project Ga0265293, IMG submission 192505) | Leachate microbial communities from a municipal landfill in Southern Ontario, Canada - Leachate well 138R | ecosystem: Engineered > Solid waste > Landfill > Unclassified | place: Canada... | reverse complement strand
GCGTAGTTTTCCAGAGACATCAGGTCGCTGCGGGTTAACTTCACGGAACTCACTCCTAAATAGCGTAGGCTTTGCGCAACAGACTCATGGGGTGCTCTGGAAGCACATTGACCGTGGCGACATCGGCTATCTGTTGGGCGGCCATGGGACAGTCGCTGGCGAAATGCCGGGGTTTTTGCTCATCCACTTTGCGGGCAACCGGGCGCGCGATTTTGACGGAAGCCTCGTGGGATTCGATGCGCACCGCATAGGTGCCATCGTGGCCGGAACAGCGCTCAATGGCATTGACCCGAGTTTGCGGCACCAGGTTGAGCACATCCCGGGTTTTGAGGCCGATATTCTGCACCCGCAAGTGACAGGCAACCTGGTAACTGACATCCCCCAGGGGCTGTTTAAAATCCGTGTTCAGCAAGCCGGCCTTGTGGCGCAGCATCAGATATTCAAAAGGATCGAACATGGCCTGTTGAACTTTTTTAACATCGGGGTCATTCGGTAGCATCAAGGGCAATTCCTGCTTGAACATGAGCACGCAGGAGGGCACCGGCGCGACGATGTCATAGCCCTGATCAACCAGCGCTGCCAGTACAGGAATATTGACTTTAGCCGCGCGAATCACTGCGTCTATATCCCCCAATTCCAGTTTTGGCATGCCGCAACAGGCTTCGGTTTTTGGCAGCACCACGTCCACAGCATTATGCTGAAAGGCGCGAATCAGGTCTTCGCAGACATCCGGCTTGTTGTAATTGCCATAGCAGGTGGTGAAGAGCGCTACCCTGCCAGTGGTGGTTTCCGTGGCTTTTATCTCGGCGGAGGGGCTGATCAATTTGCCTGCACGGCGCCTGGCGGTTTTGTGATTAAATTCCGGCAGGGTCGCCTCAGGGTGCAAACCCAGGGTTTTCGCCAGCACCTTGCGGCCGAGGGAATTTCTGTTCACCGCATTGACGGTGACATCCACCAGGGGAATGGTGGTGGCCATTTTTCCCAGGGCGTCGGTGCTGGAAAGGAACTTATCCCTGAAGGTGCTTTTTCCCTGGCGAAATTTAACGGCCTTTGCCCTCAGCATTAAATGGGGAAAATCCACATTCCACGAATGGGGCGGCACATAGGGGCACTTGGTCATATAGCAGAGGTCGCAGAGGTAACACTCATCAACTACCTTGATGTAGTCTTCCTTGGCAACGCCATCCACTTCCATGGTTGCCGATGCGTCGACCAAATCAAACAGGGTGGGAAAGGCGTTGCAAAGACTGACGCAACGGCGACAGCCGTGGCAAATGTCGTAAACCCGCTCAAGCTCCTGGTTGAGAGCGCCTTCATCGTAAAATTCATCGTCCTGCCAGTTGATGGCATGGCGGGTGGGGGCTTCCAGGCTGCCTTCTTTCATTGGCTTTACCTCGGCATTTTCTAATCATCAGGCACAACGCAGCGCACAACCCGGGTTGCGGCTTGTGCGCCACTTACCAGTGGAAGTTGGCTCGCGGTTTAAGCGTCCAGGGAATCCAGCGCCTTCTGGAAGCGGTTGGCGTGACTGCGCTCGGCCTTGCCCAGGGTTTCAAACCAGTCGGCGATTTCGTCAAAACCTTCATCGCGAGCGGTTTTTGCCATACCGGGATACATGTCGGTGTATTCGTGGGTTTCACCGGCGATAGCAGCCTTGAGATTGTTCGCCGTAGCGCCGATGGGCAACCCCGTGGCGGGATCGCCAACTTCTTCGAGGTATTCCAGGTGGCCGTGGGCGTGACCGGTTTCACCTTCAGCGGTTGAGCGGAAAACCGCAGCAACATCGTTGTAGCCTTCAACGTCCGCTTTTGAAGCAAAGTAGAGATAGCGGCGGTTGGCCTGGGATTCGCCGGCAAAGGCGTCTTTGAGATTTTGTTCGGTTTTGGAGCCTTTAAGCGCCATGGTGATACTCCTTCAACTTATTGTTAGATCGGAATCTCAGCATAGTCTTACTACGGGAAAATTGGAAAATTAAAAAAGGCTATTTCACTCATAGCCCCTATCTATATGAGGAATAAAAGATTGTCCATAAAAAAGCCTGCCGCAATGGCAGGCTTTTAAATGACGGTGCTCCGGGCAACCTATTTTGCCTTGAAGGTAAACGCCGTAATATCGCCGTCGTTATCAAACACATAGACGACGCGACCATCGGACAGGATAGGGGCGCTGACGCCGCTGCCATCAACTTTTTTACGGCCTACCATGCGGCCATCATTTGCCGAGAGCACATGGAGATAACCTTCCGCATCGCCAACCGCCACATAACCGGCGGCATAACCGGGGGCGCTGAGCTGGCGGTAGGTCATTTGCACATTTGACCACAGCACCTGGCCACTCGTGGCGCGCAGTGCCTTGACCTCATCGTTGTCCTGGGTGACATAGACTTGATCCATGCCATAGCCCGGCTGCTGAACGCTCGACAAATCCTGATACCAAATGCTGCGTCCCGTGCCCCTGGTGATGGCGGCGGCACGACCGTGGTAGCTGGTTACATAGACCATGTCGCCCTCAAGAATAGGGGAACCGGCAATATCCACCATGCGCTCCAGTTCGGAACGGCCTTTGGGCAGGGCAACACGGTTTTCCCACAGAAGCGCGCCGCTGGCGGTATTGAGGGCCACCAGCTTGCCGTTGGCAAAGCCGGCAATCACGGTATTGCCGGTAATCACCGGGGATGTTGGCGCCCTCAACGTCAGTGACGGAATGTCGGCGCGGTAGCGCCAGAGTTCGCCGCCATTATGGCCATTGAGTCCCACCAGGAAGCCGTCGAGGGTTTGAACCACCACTTCGTCGCCATTACTGGCGGGAGCCGACAGCACTTCCCTGTTAATGCTGGTTTTCCAACGCAGATCGCCACTGTTGCGGTCGAGGGCAAAAATGCGGCCTTCGATATCGGCAACCAGGACAAGATCGCCGCCAACCCCGACACCGCCACTGATATCCTGATCCACATCTTCTTTCCACAGCACCTTGCCGTTGCTGGCGTTGATAGCCACCACTTTGCCGCCATCGTTGGCGGCGTAGATCACATTGTCCGCCAGGGCTGGGCGCAAGCTGGAGTAGAGTTCATCCTGACCGCCGACACCCCGCGACCAGAGTTTTTCGACACGGACTTCTTCTTTAAAATCGACGAGTTCGGCGGGCGCCAGCTCGTCGACTTCATCGTCTTCCCAAAATTTGAGGGTACTACAGCCAGACAGCAGCAGTGTGGCGGCGAGTAAGGGGATCAGTATTCTCATCAGGCTTCGTCCTCCCCGACGGCTGTTGTCTCCGCGTCAGGCATTACTTCATTAAGTTTAAGCTCCAGCAGCGCCTGGGCGCGGGTATCCGTGTCCTTGAGCTTTTCCAGCGCCACTTTGTAGGCATTTCCAGCATCTTCACGCTTTCCCTGCGCAACGAGAATATCCCCTTTGAGTTCTTCATAGAGGGCAACAAAGGACTCCGGCGGCGTCTGATTCAGCAGTGTCAATGCCTGGTCGCTATTGTCACGGGCAAATTCCACATTGGCAAGCCGCAGGCGAATAAGCGCCTGAATGCTGGCATCGTCGCTATCCTCCAGCGCCCACTGCAATTCCGCCGCCGCATTGGCGTAATCGCCATCCGCCGCCGCCAGTTTCGCCAGAGTCATAGCGCCATAAATAGCGTAGAGACTGTTCTTGCCGAGTTTTTTCAGGGTTTCAGCATGGGCGACGGCAGCGGTTGCATTTTCTTCACTGGCGTCTTGCTCCCACAGAGTGATGGCATCGAGCATGGCCATATAGACGTAGGACGACTCCTCCGCATTCCCCTGCCGTCTGTCCTGCCAATACTGCCAGCCATACCAGCCCCCCAGGGTCAAAACCACGGCAAGCACCAAGCCCATGCCATTGCGTTGCCACCATTTTTTTATCGCTTCGAGTCGTTCTTCATCGTTGAGATGGTCTGCCACAATTCACTCCAGTCAAATTTTTATTTCGCCAACCCGCAACCCTTAACCCGGCAATCAAACCGGTATTCACCGGGATTGCCCGCTGTGTCAATGGGGGCGGCTAAAACGGGTTTTGATCAAGTCCACAGCCGCGGCCATGGCCAGAGTTTGCTGGGGAATATCCTCCCGCAGAAACTTCAGGGTCACCTGCCCTTGCGCCGCTTCATCCTCGCCCACCACCAGGGCGACAAGGGCGCCGCTGCGGTCAGCTTTTTTGAACTGACTTTTAAAGCTGCCACCACCGCAGTGGCTGAGCACCCGCAGCTGGGGGCAAAAGCTGCGGACTGTTTCCGCCGCCACCAGCATCTGGGCACTGACATCACCGACACCAACCACATAGACATCGGCTCCCTGGCCGATGGTCTCGGGTACCGCATTCGCGGCTTCCAGCAGCAACACCAGGCGCTCAACCCCCATGGCAAAACCCACCGCAGGGGTAGACTTACCGCCCAGCTGCTCGACAAGGCCGTCATAACGACCGCCGGCACAGACGGTTCCCTGGGCACCCAGGGAACTGGTGACCCATTCAAAAACCGTTTTGCCGTAATAATCCAGGCCGCGAACCAGTTTTTCGTTGACGGCGTATGTCACCCCGGCGGCGTCGAGAATAGCGCAAAGTCCGGCAAAATGCTTGGCGGCTTCATCGCCGAGATACTGGCTGAGCCGCGGCGCATCCACCAACAGCGCCTGGGTTTCAGGGTTTTTACTGTCGAGAATGCGCAGGGGATTCGTGGCCAGACGCCGCTGACTGTCCTCATCAAGATGCTGTTGGCGCACCTCAAGCCAGGCCACCAGGGCGTCTCTGTAGTTGGCGCGATCCTGTGCAGTGCCCAGGGAGTTGATTTCCAGGCGCACATGATCGCTTAAGCCCAGTTCCTGCCACAATCTGTTGGTCAAAATCAGCAGCTCGGCATCGATATCCGGCCCGTCGAGGCCGAAAATTTCCGCGCCGATCTGATGGAACTGACGCAGGCGGCCTTTTTGCGGCCGTTCATAGCGAAACATGGGGCCGCGATACCAGAGCCTTGGCGACTGGTTAAACAGCCCCGCCTCCTCGCAGGCGCGCACACAGCCCGCTGTGCCCTCGGGTCGCAGTGTCAGGCTTTCATTGTTGCGGTCGAGAAAGGTGTACATTTCTTTCTCAACAATATCGGTGACTTCACCAATGGAGCGCTTAAACAGCTCTGTCTGCTCAAGAATGGGAAAGCGGATTTCCCTGAGCCCATAACGCTCAAACAGCTGGCGAACGCTGTCTTCGAGGTATTGCCATACAGGGGATTCATCGGGGAGGAGATCGTTCATTCCCCGAATAGACTGAATTTTTTTCATTGGTTAATCGACACTTCCTTTGGAGGAGGCAATGATAGCATCGGCCTCGGCTGCCCGTACCCGGGCTTTTTCGCGAATCAGGCGTTCGAGATTGTCGACAAGGCCATCCTGCTGCAGCTTGCCACTAATCCTGCCATCCACATAAAGCAGGTTGTTGGGGGTGCCGCCGGTCAGCCCCAGATCTGAAACCTTGGCTTCTCCGGGGCCGTTGACAACGCAGCCGATAATGGACACATCCATGGCGACGGTAATATCTTCAAGCCGTTGTTCAAGGGCATTGACCGTGGCAATGACATCAAAATTCTGTCGCGAACAGCTGGGGCAGGCGATGATATTGATCCCCTTTGAGCGCAATTTCAGGCTTTTGAGAATATCCCAACCCACCTTCACTTCTTCAACGGGATCAGCCGCCAGCGAAATTCTCAGGGTATCGCCTATGCCGTCCATCAGTAGCATGCCGAGGCCGACGGCGGATTTGACGGTTCCCGAGCGCAGGCCACCGGCTTCGGTGATGCCGAGGTGCAGGGGATTGTCAATCTGGCTGGCAATCAGGCGGTAGGCCTCTACCGCCATAAAGACGTCGGAGGCCTTGAGGCTGAGTTTGTACTCGTGAAAATCGAGGCGTTCGAGAATATCGATATGGCGCATGGCGGATTCCACCAGGGACTCGGCGGTGGGCTCACCGTATTTGCGCTGCAGGTCTTTTTCCAGGGAACCGGCGTTAACACCGATGCGGATGGGGATATTGTGGTCGCGGGATTTTTCGACAACAGCGCGCACCCTGTCTTCCCGGCCGATATTGCCAGGATTGATACGCAGGCAGTCCACACCTTCGTCAATCACTTTAAGGGCGATTTTGTAGTCAAAATGGATGTCTGCCACCAGGGGAACATGGGTCTGGCGGCGAATTTCGCCAAAAGCGACTGCGGCCTCCATTGAGGGTACCGAAACGCGAACAATATCGGCACCGGCATTTTCCAGACGCAGAATCTGGGCGACGGTGGCGGCAACATCGGTGGTTTCCGTATTGGTCATACTCTGTACACTGATGGGGGCATCGCCACCCACGGGAACGGAGCCGACCATGATTTGGCGGGATTTACGCCGCTTTATCGGGCAGTGTGGCGTGCTCATTGACCCAGAGTCATCTCAACGGCAAAAGTTTCAGGATCAGGTTGCAGGGGCACCGGCTCATCGAGATAGGTCAATGTGACGCCGGGACCGTAACCCAGGGTAATTTTAAAAGGCGGTACGCCTTCCAGTTGCAGGCTGTCGCCAGCCCGCTGCAGGGAAACTGCAAGAATGTGGTCTCTGGCATCCACTACCTCGACCCAGCTGTCGGTGGCAAAGCTGAGGTGAAAGGTATTTTCAGTCTTTACCGCGTCGCCGCTGGCCTGGGGATAAGCGCCGGGCATTTTGTTGTCGTCCCTGCTGTCAATCTCTTCAGTCCCGGAGAACTGTGAATTAATCTCTGCGCCGTCGTCAACCAGGATGGCCCCAAATACCAGGGAAGTTGCCAATAGCAGCGCAATTGCCGAACCGGCCATGGCAATCAGCGGCCTGTCGACTGGCGGCGCCGGGGGTGCAGCCGCGAGACCTTCGCGCTCGAGAAAGCGCTGGTAACTGGCAAGCACAGGAGCCGGGCGCACGGCCATCAACTCCGCATAACGGCGCAAATAGCCTTTGACAAAAACCGGGGACGGCAAGCGGCGATGATCATCAGTTTCCAGCGCATGAAAGGTACTCTCTCCCAGGCCAAGCTGGCGCTGCACATAATCGTCAGGGATGCCTTTGGCCATGCGAATATTACGCAGTGCCTGCCCCGGATTCTCCAGGGCATGGCTGTCCGGGGGGGCAATGCCCTGTTTGGCTTTGTTAGTGTCGTGCTTCATTTTTTAACCAAGCCTGATATTCACGGTTTTCCCGGGAGTTGGTAAAGAGTTTCTCAAGGGCAAGCCCCTTGCTGGCGACGGCATTCTTGTCGCCATAATGATCGGCAATTCGCACCGCCAGCCACAGGCTTCGTGCCTGGGGTCTGGTCAAATCATCAAAGGTTTTCAGGTAACCCCGCGCCCTGGCGTAGTCTTTGCGGTCGTAATAATACTCCGCCAGCTCCAGATAGGGCTGAGGGTAGCGGGGCGACAGGGCGATGGCTTTTGTCCAGGCCCCCTCCGCTTTCTCGGCCTTGCCCAATTGTTTTGCGCAGACGCCAATACTGAGAAATACCTGGGGGCGCAGTTTGTAGGCGGTATCTTCACCGGCGGCGACAAACTGTTCATAGGCATCTTTGTAACGGCCTTCCTGGTAGAGGAAAACACCGTAGTTATTGCGGGCTCGCGTGAATTTTTTGTCGTAGGAAATGGCTTTTCTGAAGTGCTCATCAGCCAGTTCCTTTTCCAGTTCAAGCTGAAACAGCAGCGCCATGCCGTTGTGGGCAGGAGCTGATTTACTGTCTATTTCAAGAGCCTTCAGAAGGTGGACTCGCGCCATTTGGCGATTGCCTTCGCCGATGTAGTTGAGGCCGAGCTGGATATGGTCATGAAGGGCTTTGCTCCTGTCCGACTCGGGTTTGTAACCGCCGGAGGACGCACAGCCGGTTATGACAGCCGTGGTCATCACCAACACCAGAACAAAGGCTTTGCTCAGCACCGCAAGTCGCAATCTACTCCCCCACATTAACCAGTTTAATGGTCGCTTCCTGTTCACCCTGCTGATAGCGCTGCTGATAACGCTCTTTGCGCCGGGTTTTGTCGTTAAAGTCACCTGCCAGCTGGCCACAGGCCGCGGCAATATCATCGCCGCGGGTTGTGCGCACGGTGACAGTGTAACCCGCTTTGATAAGAATATCCCGGAACCTGCTCAAGGAATTACCGGAAACCCGCTGATAGCCAGAGTTGGGAAACGGATTGAAGGGAATCAGATTGATTTTGCAGGGTAAATCCTTCAGCAGTTCAGCCAGTTCATGGGCGTGCTCCTGGCGATCATTGACATGGTCGATCAATGTGTACTCCACGGTCACCTTGCGATGAGTATCCGGCAGCTTGCCGAGATAATTGCGCGCCGAGGCGATCAGGGTTTCCAGCGGGTATTTGCGATTGATGGGCACCAGTTCATTGCGCAGCTCATTATTGGGCGCGTGCAGGGAAATAGCCAGAGAGACATCGGTGACATCCCCCAGCTTATCCAGCGCCGGCACCACCCCTGCGGTGCTCAGCGTCACTCGACGTTTCGACAGCCCATAGGCGCAGTCGTGCATCATCAGGTTCATGGCGTCGACGACATTGTCAAAATTCATCAACGGCTCGCCCATGCCCATCATCACCACATTGGTGACAGGACGATTTTCATGCATGCCGTATTTGCCGAAAGAACCCAGAGCCACCCACAGCTGACCGACAATTTCCGCTGCGGTCAGGTCGCGGCTGAAACCCTGCTTGCCGGTGGCGCAGAAACTGCAGTCCAGGGAGCAACCAATCTGGGAAGAAACGCAGAGGGTTCCCCGGCCATCTTCGGGTATCCACACCGCCTCGACGCAGTCGCCGCTCTCTGTGCGCACCAGCCATTTGCGGGTGCCATCGGCGGAATCGTGCTGGGAAACCAGTTCTGGCGGGCGCACTTCGGCGATCTCTGCCAGTTTTTCCCGCAGGGTTTTGGAAAGATCGGTCATCTCGGCAAAATCCACCACGCCGCGCTGATGTATCCACTTGAGCACCTGGGGCACGCGAAAACGTTTTTCGCCAAGGTCGGCAAAAAACTGCTCCAGCTTTTCAGCAGAAAGCCCCAGAAGGTTAATTTTGCCTTCACGGGGCTTGTGGAGTTGCACTGTCTCTGTTGCTATCGCAGTCATTGGGTCAAACCTGTCTGGCCAAACAGAGGTTTTCTGTAACGGTTAACGGTCACAAAGTTCTTTATCGTCAAAAAAATACTTTACTTCGCGACCGGCGGCCGCAGCCGAGTCCGAGCCATGGACAGCGTTGGCGTCAATGGTTTCGGCGAAGTCGGCGCGAATGGTACCGGGAGCCGCTTCCTGGGGATTGGTGGCGCCCATTAGTTCGCGGTTGCGGGCAATGGCATTTTCGCCTTCCAGAACCTGAACGACAACGGGACCGGATGTCATAAAGCCCACCAAATCCTTAAAAAATGGCCGCTCTTTGTGCTCGGCGTAAAAACCCTCCGCCTGCTCGCGGGAGAGCTGCATCATTTTTGCGGCAACCACCTTGAGGCCATTTTTTTCGAAGCGACTGATAATTTCGCCAATCACATTTTTGGCGACAGCATCGGGTTTAATAATTGAAAGGGTTCTCTCTGTAGCCATGAGCCATCTCCACTTTATGGGTTTTAGGGCATCTCCCGGCGAGCCTGGGATGCAAATTAGGGCTGAGGATTTTAACGTTGAAAACAGACACTTACAAGGAAAAGCACGGCAAGGTCAGAGATTTATCAACCGCTGGCCTTTTGCCCCGCCATCAACACCCAGACCAACAGGGGCGAGGGGCGCAGGGAATGCTATGGCCGCAACTGAAATACCGCCGTCACTTCGCCGATGAGCCCGCCTCGCCAGCGCCGACCTCGGCGGTGTGGATCTGCCCTAGCGATGACTGGGCGCGCAGCTTTTTCACCGCGTCCTGAATGAGATGAATGGCGAAGTCGATTTCCTCAGCGCTGGTGAAGCGGCCAATGGAGAAGCGAATGGAGCTGTGGGCGAGCTCATCCGCAAGCCCCAGGGCGCGAAGTACATAAGAGGGTTCCAGGCTCGCAGAGGTACAGGCAGAGCCGGAAGATACCGCCAGATCCTTGAGCGCCATCAACAGAGACTCCCCCTCGACATAGGCAAAACTGATATTGAGATTGCCGGCAATACGCTGGCTCAGAGAACCGTTAAGACGTATTTCGCCAACGGCCTGCAACCCTTCCCAGAGGCGGTTGCGCAGAGCCAGAATACGGGCATTTTCAGCGACCATTTCCTCTTTGGCGATACGAAACGCTGCCCCCATGGCGACAATTTGATGCACGGCCAGCGTGCCGGAGCGCATGCCGCGTTCGTGGCCGCCCCCGTGGATCTGGGCTTCAATCTGAATACGGGGTTTGCGGCGCACATAGAGAGCGCCTATGCCTTTGGGGCCGTAGACCTTGTGGGCGCTGAACGACATCAGATCCACGTTCATCGCGGTCACATCGATAGCGACCTTGCCGGGGCTCTGGGCACCATCGACATGAAAATAAACACCTTTTTCACGGCACACTGCACCGATGGCGGCAATATCATTGATCACGCCAATTTCATTGTTGACGTGCATCACCGACACTAAAACGGTGTCGTCGCGAATAGCCTCCGCCACCGCCTCGGGAGTTGTAAGGCCATCGGCATTCGGCGCCAGATAGGTGACGGCGAAGCCCTCCCGCTCCAGCTGTCGACAGGTATCCAGAACCGCCTTGTGTTCAATGGCGGAGGTGACAATATGGTTGCCCTTGTCGCGATTGGCGTGGGCGCAACCTTTGATGGCGAGATTGTCAGATTCTGTGGCGCCGGAGGTCCAGACTATTTCCCTGGCATCCGCATTGATGAGACTTGCCACATCCCGACGCGCCTCCTCAACGGCAGATTCTGCGCGCCAGCCATAGCTGTGGGAGCGCGACGCCGGATTGCCGAAAATCCCGTCCATGGTGAGACAAGCCATCATTTTTTCGACAACCCGGGGGTCTACGGGGGTGGTGGCGGCATAGTCCAGGTAAATCGGCAATTTCATGGCAAAGGATTCACTGGGTCATGGAAGTTTTTATCAGGCTCGGATCACTGCCGGCGCCAAAACTGACTTTAAGATTCTGGCGGTCACAAATTTCCTGAACATGGTGGTTAGCCGTGAGCTGTCCCAGGGTGATTTCACTGAGAAAGTCGTGAATTTTATCGCTCAGTCCCTCCCAGAGATGGTGAGTCAGGCAAACCTCACCGGATTGGCAGTTGCCTTTGCCGCTGCAACTGGTGGCATCGACACTTTCATTGACCGCATCGATAATTTCAGCGACGTTAATTTGATCTCCAGGGCGGTTGAGCAAATAACCGCCACCGGGACCGCGGACACTGGCCACCAGTTTATGCTGGCGCAATCTGGCAAAGAGTTGCTCCAGGTAGGACAGGGAAATTTCCTGGCGCTGGGAAATATCGGCAAGGCTTATGGGTTTTGACGCTCCGTGAAGCGCCAGATCGAGCATAGCTGTCACCGCGTAGCGGCCTCTTGTGGTCAATCTCATAGCCATATCCTGAGTGGGTTTTCAACAGTCAAAAGTATGTAATAACCTACTTTTTTAGTCAAGTATAAACCCGGATAAGTACTGCGGGCTTTGACCCTGAGAACCAAGGCCAACCACTCTATGGCTTTTCGGCAATGGCCTTGCGCAACTTGTGAGCCTGGTTCTGCATGGCGGTAAGAACGCCGCGCAAAATCGACAGCTCCATTTCATCAAGCCGAATGCGGCCATAGAGGCGGCGCAGACGGGTCATGGTCTGGCGAGGATTGTCCCTGTCGTGAAACCCTATATCCACCAGCGCCTCTTCGAGGTGCTGAAAATACATCTCGATATCCTCTATTTTGGCGGGCGGTATATCCCACTCATTGAGATCGGGCAATTTGCCAGCGGCATTTTCCAGCGCCGCCATGCGCACTTCGTAGCAGAGCACCTGCACCGCCGCGGCGAGATTCAAGGAACTGTACTCAGGGTTTGCCGGAATATGTACATGGTAGGTGCATTTCTGCAATTCCTCATTGGTGAGACCGCGATCTTCGCGGCCAAATATCATGGCAACCTGATGTTCACGAGCCTCGCTGACGACCTTGCGGCCACATTCGCGGGGATTCAGCAGCGGCCAGGGAATACTGCGATTTCTGGCACTGGTGCCCACCACCATGCCACAGCCGGCAATCGCCTCGTCAAGGGTTGCCACCACCACCGCATTGTCGAGAATGTCGGTGGCGTTGGCTGCCCGCCACAGGGCGCGGTCTGCGGGAAATTCTTTGGGGGATACCAGCCACAGCTGAGACAGCCCCATATTCTTGATGGCACGAGCCGCCCCGCCAATATTTCCGGGGTGGGTTGTATCGACAAGCACCACTCTGACTTGATTGAGAATAGTTGTTTCCATGGGATTCCCGTGCAGCAACGCCGTCAAAAAGCGGCGATTTTATCAGGAACTGGCTCCCTTTGTCCGCCGACTGTCACTTATGAAACGTCTGCACGGCGGCGAGCTTTGCGCTGGCGAAATCTCGGCCCTTGAAAAAACCACCACTTACCAGGGCTTTGCTTCTTCCTGACTTTTTCAAAAGCCTGCTAACCCGAAGTCACTATCTCTGATAGAATAAGCGCCCTTATTCAACGCTCTTTATATTCTGTTATGGAACCGATGGTTAATATTGCCCTGCGGGCTGCCCGCAGTGCGGGTGAAAAAATTGTGCGCGCCACCGAGCGCATGGACAAAATCAAGATCGACGAAAAAGGCAGAAATGACTTTGTCACCGATATTGACCGGGCTTCCGAGCAGGAAATCATCAACCAGCTCCTCAAGGCCTATCCAGATCACCGCATTCTCGGCGAAGAGAGCGGCTACCTCGGCAACCCCAACAGTGACTACCTGTGGATTATCGATCCCCTCGACGGCACCACCAATTTTATTTCCGGAATTCCCCATTACGCGGTGTCCATTGGCTGCATGTACAAAGGCCGTCACGAGCACGCGGTGGTCTACGATCCGATCAAACAGGAAGAGTTCACCGCCAGTCGCGGTCGCGGCGCCTATCTCAACGGTCACCGCATGCGAGTGACCGGCAGAACCCATATGAACGGCGCCATTTTTGCCACCGGCATTCCCTTCAGCAAGCCGTCGTCAGATCACATGGACGCCTATCTCCAATGCTTGCGCACCCTTGCCGAACAGTCGTCGGGCATTCGCCGCCTGGGCGTGGCCTCCCTGGATCTGGCCTACCTGGCCGCCGGTCGCTTTGACGCCTTTTGGGAAATGTACTTAAAACCCTGGGATATTGCCGCCGGCGTTCTCCTCATCAAGGAAGCCGGAGGCATTCTCAGCGATTTCCAGGGTGGCGACACTTACATGGAATCCGGCCATATCGTCGGCTCGACGCCAAAGCTGTTTAAACCCACCCTTCAGGTGGTGCAAAAATACCTGGGACATCTGGATGTGAGATCTTAAGGGGCAAGCTGTAAGCGCCGAGGTAAATTCAATCGCGACGGGTCAAAAGATCAGCTGCCTGACCGCACCCTGAATGGCCTCGGGTGCCACCGGTTTAACAAGCTCGATATCGCTTACCATACCGCCGCCGGAATGGTCTACCATCAGGATGATGGGAATATGTGCCGTATTGCGGCTCTGCTTGAGAATTTTGCAGATTTTGCGGCCAGCGCCCCCGGACAGGGCTTGTTCAATAACGATGAGATCGGGAATGATATACCGGGCAATTTCAAGACACTCCTTGCTGTTCTCCGCAGTAATGATATTGCCCAGCTCCGCCAGCATGGCAATCAGGGCTTTCTGATCAGCGCACACATCCACGGCAATTAAAATCGTGCGATGGCTATCCAGCTCTTCGAGATTAACCTGATTGCGGCCATTGTTTTTGGCACGATAGAGCAGTTTGTCGGCGGCGCCGATCAGCTGCTGAAGGGAATGATTTTCCGGGCTAAGGGTCAAGGAAACCCCGACGCTGACGGTGACGAAATGGCTCACCGGAGAGCGGGCGTGGGGAATGCCCAAAGCTTCGACGGCCACCAGAATGTCCCCGGACAGAGCGAGCACGCCATTGCGGTCAATATTGTTGAGAAAAACAATGAATTCCTCACCGCCGTAACGCGCCAGAATATGGCAATCAGGATCAACCACTTGCAACAGACAGGCGGCGACAGCCTGCAGACAACTATCCCCGGCGAGATGGCCATAGGCGTCGTTGAACTCTTTGAAGTGGTCTATATCCAGCATCAGTAGAGCGCAGGGGTGCTGGTGGCGCCTGGCGTCAAGCCAAAGCTGCTCCACCTGTTCGTTGAACGCGCGACGGTTAAAAAGCTGGGTGAGGCTGTCCTTCTTGCTGGTGATTTCCAACTCTCTATAGAGCCGGCTCATTTCGTGCTGCATCTCGGCAATGCGCTCCATGGCCTTGATTTTCGCCTGAAGAATGACGCGGTTGACGGGCTTTGCCAGATAGTCATCGCCATCGGCGTCAATACCCCGCTTGACGCTTGCTTCATCGGTGTCGCCAGAGACAAAAATAATGGGAATCCACTCATCCGGCATTGCCTCGCGAAGAAGGCTGGTGGTTTCAAAACCATCCAATCCCGGCAGCTCCACATCCATGATAACCAAGCTGTAGCGTTGATCGGAGGGCTGGTTTTCGATCATATGCAGGCACTGCTCCCCCGATTCAGCCATATGCACTCTATGCCCCATAGCCAGGAGAACAGCTTTCATACTGGCGCGCAGGGTGGCACTGTCTTCTACGATGAGAATATCCATAAATCAATAAACATTGTCCTTGTCGATTGTGGATCATGGAATCTGGGTGAGATATGGCGAGCCCGCACCAGTCACTCCAAGCGGGCATTTAAGGGACACCCTTGGCCGCCGCGCAGCAGATCGCAAACAGACTCCTGGTGATGATTAAGCTGCCTCCTCCGTTATACGCAACTATATGGAAATATTTTCGGCGCCAAAAGAGCGAGGGAAATATTCGTCACCCAAAGGCGGATTGCATGGACGAACGTAGCACAGCGCCCCTGTCCAGGCGCAGATTAACCGCCCATCCCCATCCCTGACGGCAATCCCCGGCTTTCGTCGAATAACCCGGTGCGGATTTTATCACTGGCAGCCGCCGTCATATAACTGTCAATTAAGCCGTCTAGGCTGGCATCCAGCAAAGGTGAGGAGGATACTCATGCTCAATGTTGAAGCTTTTCTCCAGGATCGCTACCCGGACTTTTGGCAAAAACGCCCCCTGCTCGCCCGCCCTCTGGCGCGGATCCTCAAGCTTCTTTTTCACGAAAAAGAGTTTCAGCAGTTTGCCAACACCTATCCCCACCTCAAAGGCTTTGATTTTGTCGAACAGGTGTTGGACTACTTTCAATTCAGCTATGCGGTGAGGGATAAAGAAAGGGAACGCATTCCGGTGCGTGGCCGGATTGTCATTGTTGCCAACCATCCCATAGGCTCCCTCGACGGCCTCGCCCTGCTCAAGCTGGTGCGGGAAATCAGACCGGATGTCAAAGTGATGGCCAACGACATTCTCGCCACCCTGCACCCGCTCCACAACCTGCTGTTGCCCGTCGACAATATGGGCGGCAATACGCCGCGCAAAAATCTCGAGGCCATTCAGCAACACCTTAAAAATGAGGCCGCGCTGATTATTTTTCCCGCCGGGGAAGTGTCGCGCCTGGGCACAAAAGGTGTCCGCGACGGCAAGTGGCGCACCGGTTTTTTGCGTATCGCCTCCTCGTGCAACGCACCGGTTTTACCGATTTTTGTCGACGGCCGCAATTCCGCCTTCTTCTATGCCCTCTCTTTCCTGGCTCGGCCTATTTCAACCCTGTGGCTGGTGCGGGAAATGTTCAAACAGGCGAAAAACTGCGTCGATATCCGCATTGGTGAACCCGTAAGCCCGGAGAGCTACCAGCGCAACGGTGTTTCCATCAGCGAGAAAGCGGAACTTTTTCGCCGCCATGTCTACCGTATCAGCAAAGACAGGGATGGCATTTTTATTACCGAATCCGCCATCGCCCACCCGGAAAATCGCGCCCTGCTGCGGGAGGAAATTCTCCGTTGCGAACACCTGGGCACCACTGAAGACAAAAAGCATATTTTCCTCTACCACTGCCAACCGGATTCCATTGTCATGCGGGAAATCGGCAGGCTGAGGGAGCTATCCTTTCGCGCTGTCGGTGAAGGCACGGGGCGCCGTCGGGATACCGATGCCTATGACCAGCACTACTTCCACCTGATTTTATGGGATGAAGACGCTCTCGAAATCGCCGGAGCCTACCGGCTCTGCGCTGCCAAACAGGCTGTCAACCCGGAAAATGGCCAGCTGACGGAAAATTATCTTTATTCAGCAACCCTGTTCCGTTTCAGCGAAGCCATGAATGGCTATCTGGCACAGGGTCTGGAGCTGGGGCGCAGCTTTGTTCAACCCAAATACTGGGGCAAGCGCAGCCTGGACTATCTGTGGTACGGTATAGGCGCCTTTCTGCGCAAAAATCCCCAATACCGCTACCTGTTTGGCCCGGTCAGCATCAGCAACAACTATCCTTCTCAGGCCATGGAAATGCTGGTGTATTTTTATAGCGCCCACTTCCCCGCTGCTGAAAATCTGGCAAGCGCCAACCTGCCCTACATCATTCCACCCCAACGCCGTGATGAGCTGGCGGCAATTTTTCCCGGAGAAAACTACAAGGAAGAGTTCACTCGCCTCAAGGGCAGCCTCTCCCATATGAACCTCAGCGTGCCGACACTCTACAAACAATATCCGGATATTTGCCAGGAGGGTGGCGTCCAATTTGCCGCGTTTAACGTTGATCCCGGTTTTGGCGACTGTGTCGACGGCCTGATCATCGTCGATCTCGACAAACTCAAACAAAAAAAACGCAAACGCTATATTGGCGAATAATTTGCCTTAGCCAGCCTTCATATTTGGTAGCGGGGGCAGGATTTGAACCTACGACCTTCAAGCGGCTGCGCCCAACAAGAGTTGAGCCCGACGCTCCAGGTTTTCAAGCACCAAACCAACTGCTGAAAACTCAATAAAAAAGCCGACTAACTTTCATTAGTCGGCTTTCATATTTGGTAGCGGGGGCAGGATTTGAACCTACGACCTTCGGGTTATGAGCCCGACGAGCTACCAGGCTGCTCCACCCCGCATCAAAATCGCGTGTTCTGAAAAAGGACTTGCCATTATGGCCGACCTAAACAGATACCTGGTTTTCCCTTTCAGCAATCTTGTCGCTTCAAGGGAGGCGCATTATAGGTAGGGAAAATTATTAGGTCAAGCCGTTTCCAGATATTTTCTGCCAGGCCAGCGAAAATAGCTGTAGCCTGGAAATCTCTGCCGCCATAAAGCCCTTTGGCGGCAGAGAGTCTTTTTGCTGGCAGATAATTTTATCTGCTGTTGACAAGGCCAACTTCACTGCCATTACTCTGCAGACTTGGCCTTGGCATCCATGCGCTGCTGCCATTTTTCCATGCGCTCCTCCCTGTGAGCCTTACGGCTGGCCTTCATTTCGTCAAGGCGGGCATTTTGCTCATCAGTGAGTACTGCCCTTACTTTCCCTTCAACTCCCTGCCCAAACAACATCAAATCGACACGGCTGTCTGCGGTTTTGCGAGCCAGCTTTTTCAGCTCCCGTTCACTTGCACCGGAGTCTGCAGCACTGCGCTCGGCTTTCATGTTATCGCGCATGCTTTCCCTAAGCGCCCGGGATTCAGTTTTTGCCGAGTCCAGAATAGTCTGCACCTGGGTACGCTGATCGTCATTGAGTTCAAGCTTGCCCGTCATCATTTCCAGCCAGCGCTCGGAACCAAAATGGTGGCCGTGCATGCCATGATGTTCCATAAACTTATCCCGGTGATCGCAGCCTTCTTCACCTTTGCCTGAGCCGGCAACGGCCAAGGTGCTCAACACAGCTCCTGCCAGGATCATTCCGGTCATTACGAGTTTTGCAAATCTGGTCATTTCTGACTCCTTTGTTTTGTTGCTGATGGTGAGTGTTATTCTAGACACAATCTGATTGCAGGGGTGTAAAGCCACAGTAAGGGTGTGTAAAACTCTGTAAACCCTATTTTTAGCCGCAGTGACTGAGAGAAAATAGCAACTACTGGTTAATAGGACTATTCCGCGATGGCCGAAATACTGATTATTGATGACGATGAAGAACTCAGCGAAATGCTCTGCGAATATCTGCGCCCGGAAGGGTTCAGCATTTCCACAGCGCAAAGGGGCGATGAGGGCGTCGACAAAGCCCTGAAACAGACCTGGGATGCCATTGTCCTCGATATTATGCTTCCGGGCATGAACGGCATTGAGGTGCTGCGCACTATTCGCCGCCATTCACTGGTGCCCATTATCATGCTCACAGCCAAGGGCGGTGACGTAGACCGCATTCTGGGCCTGGAAATGGGCGCAGATGACTACCTGCCCAAGCCGTTTAATCCCAGAGAACTGGTGGCCAGGCTCAGGGCGATTTTGCGCCGCCAGGGCAATAACAGTGGCAATACTGCAGCGATTTACTGCCAATCTCTCATTATGATGCCCGCTGCACGCAAGGCCAGTGTCGGCGCCTATGAACTGAATCTCACCAGTACCGAATACAGTGTGCTTGAAGTGCTGGCGCGCCATGCAGGCCAACTGGTGAGCAAGGAACAACTCTATGAAGCCGCCCTGGGACGAGCCATTGGCCCCTACGACCGCAGCCTGGATATGCATATCAGTCACCTGCGCAAAAAACTGGGTGATGCCGATGAAAATCTGATCATTCATACCATTCGCGGTTCAGGTTACCAACTGGAGAAATAATGGGCAGGTTGTTCTGGAAAATATTTCTCTGGTTCTGGCTGGCACTGGCGCTATTGAATATCGCTGTCGGCTGGGGAGTAAAAATTTATTTTGAGCAAAGCCTGGGGTTTGACGGCAAGTCCCTGCAAACCCAGGTGGCCACCATTGCTCTCGCTTTTGAACAGGGCAATAGCGAAAAAGCCACCCAACTGCTCGATGACATGACCAAAGGAAACAAGCTCCCCCTGTTCGTCGTTGATGAGCAGGGGCGAGACGTTCTCAAGCGGCCACTACCCCGCATGCTTAGGCACTCTATTCGATCTGGCAACCTCGACACTACCCGCCTTTATACGGCACAGGCGCGACTCCCCAGCGGGGAGATCTACCATGTCGTTGCGCCGAAAAAGCCATTTTTCCGCAAATACCGTGCCCACAGCCCCATATGGCTGGGATTTTCAATTACTCTGGTGATTAGCACTCTGGTGTGCTACTGGCTGGCTCGTTATCTGTCCAGCCCCATTCGCCTGCTGTCCCATGCCACGGGGCAGCTCGCCGAGGGCAACCTGGACGTTCGCGTGGGCAAAATCCGCCGCCGTGACGAAATTGCCGATCTAGCCAGGGATTTCGATGTTATGGCGGCAAAGATTCAGCACCTGCTCGGCGCCCAGAAACAACTGTTGCAGGATATTTCCCACGAGTTGCGTTCACCCCTGGCGCGACTCCAGGTTGCCCTCGCGCTGGCCAGACGCAACAATAGTGAACACCAGGGGGACTACGATCGCCTCGGCAAGGATCTCGATCGTCTCGAACAACTCATTGGCGAAGTTCTGACCCTCTCCAGCCTTGAAACCATCACCTACTCGACGGAACCTGTTGACCTGAGCTCCCTGGTAGCGGCCATTGTCGACGACTGTGACCTTGAAGCTAAACAGAAATCCTGCACTATCAATGCCAGCATTGAACCCGGAATCAGCCTGACCGGGAGTCGCGAACTGTTGCACAGAGCTGTAGAAAATATTCTGCGAAACGCCATCAAATTCAGCTTCCCAAACAGCAGGATCGAAATTTCCCTGCAAAAAAGTCGAGCCGGCATTGAAATCTCTGTTGGCGATCGGGGTTGCGGCGTTCCCGAAGAAAGCCTGACCACCATGTTTGAACCTTTTATCAGAATCGATCAGGCTCGCCAGCATAAACCAGGAGGCTATGGTCTTGGACTTGCCATAGCCAGCAAGGCGGTCGCCCTTCACAAGGGTGATATCTTTGCTGAAAACAGGAATGAAGGCGGCCTGCGGGTAACCATCCGCCTACCACAGGAAAGGACTGGGGCAGTTTAAGACAACCTCATATGGAGACGAGTTTGTCAGGCAAGGCTATTTGATTATCTTGAGGCTGGGCTTTTTGCCGCCCTTGGGTCTGGGGGGCGGGCTGGGCTCTTCATCTTCGATGGGGTCAGCATCGCCCATTTCTTCAGAAGCAAACATCAGTCCCTGACCGTTTTCTCGAGCATATACCCCCAACACTGCCATGATGGGAATATAGATCTCTGTGGGCACTCCACCAAAACGGGTGGAAAAACCAATGCTGTTCAGATCCATGGAAAAATTGCTGACGGCTCTTGGTGCCACATTGAGAATAATCTGACCGTCACTGACGTATTGCTGCGGCACACTGACGCCTCGGCAGTGGGCATCCACCACAACGTGAGGGGTACAGTGGTTATCAACGATCCAATCGTAAATGGCGCGCACAAGATAGGGGCGGTTTGAGGTCATTTTAGCCATGATCTTGCTCTTTCACTTACAATTTCTACAGATAGACAGCCCTGCACCAGCGCCAAAATCAGCGCATATCCCGTTCCAGGTCGGACAGGCTGATTCGAAACGCAGGTCGCTCAAACAGCGATTGCATATAGGAAAGAATGGGTTTTGTCTGACGATTGTTGGGCAATTTAACACCCAGAATTTCCAGCCGCCACAAAATCGGGGCGAGACAGCAATCCACCAGGGTGAATTCTTCATTCATAAAGAACGGCATTTCGGCAAAGATGGGAGCGACAGCCATAAGATTTTCGCGGAGACTTTTCCGGGATTTTTCCGCTTCCTTTGACTCGATGTCGGCGAGAATGAGATCGACGTCTTCACACCAGTCCTTTTCGATACGAAACATAAACTGGCGGCTCAACGCCCTGGCAACGGGATAAACCGGCAGAAGGGGTGGATGGGGAAAGCGCTCGTCCAGATATTCCATCATCACCTTGGATTCGTAGAGCGCCAGATCCCGATCCACCAGTGTCGGCAGGGTGCCATAGGGATTGAACTCAAGAACTTCTGCGGGAATTGCTTTAGGATCCACATCCTCGATATCCACAGTGATGCCTTTTTCAGCAAGCACAATTCTTACTCTGTGGCTGTAATGGCACGCCGGATTCGAAAACAACGTCATTGAAGAACGCCTCGCTACAACCCCCATAACCTACCCCTGGTACTTACCTAAAAAATGAACGGGAAAGATGCGCCTAGTGCACATCTTTCCAGTATTCGCGATTGAGCAGCCACACCCAAACAAACAGGAAAGCAAGGAACAAAAGTACATAGATGCCGATGGTTTTACGCTTGTCGCCGACGGGATCGGCCATGTAACCCATGAAGTTAACAAGGTCATAAACCGCCTTGTCAAATTCTTCAGGGTTCAACTTACCCTCGGTGACCAGATCGTAACTACCGCAGGGATTTGCAAGAATCGGCTCGCCGGTCAAAGGATCTTCCTTGATACCGCCATTGTGGGCTTTCACAGGACCGGGGGCGCAGGTTTGCAGACCCTGAAGATCAAGCAGTGCGTGGGGCATAGCAACATCAGGAAAGACTTTGTTGTTAACGCCAACCGCACGCTTTGGATCCACATAGAAGTTGCGCAAATAGGTGTACAACCACTCTGGGGAGCGCACTCGAGTAACTAGGGTCAAGTCGGGGGGTGCAGCGCCAAACCACTGTTTGCCATTGCCCACGGACATGGAGGTTTTCATCAGGTCGCCGATTTTTTGGTCGCCAAATACCAGATTGTCCATTACCAGATGCTCTGGAATATTCAGGTCTGCGGCAACGCGACCCCAGCGGGAATACTGGGCGCCGTGGCAACCCATGCAGTAATTGACGAAGAGTTTGGCGCCGTTCTGCAGGGAAGCCTTGTCGGCGTAATCCTGTTCAAATTCATCACAGGGAATGGAGCCACACTCGTATTCACCACCGGCGCCAACAGCTTTAAGGGGCAGGAAAATCATCAGGGCAAAAACAATCAAAACACTGATGAATTTGAGCTTGCCCATGCCGCCGTCTGCAGTGACGCGGGCGGGTTCGGGCTTGGTGGTTTCCATCTTCGTCCAGAAGAACATGCCGATGAAATAAGCGAAATAGATGAAGGTGCATACCTGCGCCAGAGCGGTTCGCGCTGGAGTAGGCGCCTTGACGCCGAGAACACCGAGAATGACAAAGGACGCGGCAAAAACAACAACCATCACCCGGCTGACAATCCCTTTGTAGCGCATGGATTTGACTTTACTGCGATCCAGCCAGGGCAGTACGAACAGAATTGCAATGGCAGCGGCCATCACCAAAAAGCCGATAAATTTATCCGGCACAGCTCTGAGCATGGAATAGAAAGGCGTAAAGTACCACACAGGCGCAATGTGCGCAGGTGTTTTCAGCGGGTTGGCAATTTCGAAATTGGCTTTCTCGAGGAAATAGCCGCCCATCTCCGGCACAAAGAAAACGATAAAGGAAAACACCATCAAAAAGACGACGATGGGCACCAGATCGTGAACCGTGTAATAGGGGTGGAAGGGAATACCGTCGCGGGGAATGCCATTCTCGTCCTTGTTTTTCTTGATATCAACGCCATCGGGGTTGTTGGAGCCAACCTCGTGAAGGGCGAGAATATGCAGCACCACCAGCGCCAACAGGACGATGGGCAGGGCAACAACGTGGAGGGACATAAAGCGATTGAGGGTAATACCGGAGATCAGATAGTCACCGCGAACCCACTGGACGATGTCTTCACCAACGTAGGGAATAGCGCCGAACAGGGAGATAATGACTTGGGCGCCCCAATAGGACATCTGTCCCCAGGGCAGAACATAGCCCAGAAAGGCTTCGGCCATCAGCGCCAGATAAATGGCCATACCAAATATCCACACCAGTTCCCGAGGCGCCTTGTAGGAGCCGTAGATCAGTCCCCTGAACATATGGAGATAAACCACGACAAAGAAGGCCGATGCGCCGGTAGAGTGGATATAGCGAATCATCCAGCCGTAATCCACATCCCTCATGATGTATTCGACGGAAGCAAAGGCGCCGGTGGAAGTACCTTCAAAGCTCATCAACAGCCAAATACCGGAAACCAGCTGAATAACCAGCACCACCATGGAGAGAACCCCAAAGAAGTACCAGAAGTTAAAGTTTTTCGGCGCGTAGTATTTACCCATATGGGTATCCCAGGCGCGCTGAACGGGGAGACGTTTGTCAACCCAGCCCCAAACTCCAGATAGCCAGTTCATTATGCTGCTCCCTCGTCGATACCAATAACAATGACTGCGTCGCTTTCATAGGCGTAAGGCGGCACTTCCAGATTGGTCGGCGCAGGAACACCCTGGTAGACGCGCCCCGCCAGATCAAACTTGGAACCGTGGCAGGGGCAGAAGAAGCCGCCGACCCATTCTTTGTTTGTATCACCGGTAGCGGGATCCACACCTACCTCCGGGCGAAACATGGGCGCGCAGCCCAAGTGGGTACAAAGACCGACCAGAACGAGGTATTCCGGTTTGATGGCGCGGTTGGCGGGATCTACATAGCTGGGCTGATTGGATTCAGCAGAATTCGGATCGCGGATCTTGTCCGTTGTCTGATCCAGGGAGGCGAGAGCCTCTTCGGTGCGCCGCAGAATATAAACCGGCTTGCCGCGCCATTCGACGGTGATCATCTGACCTGGTTCGATTTTGCTGATATTAGCCTTCACCGGGGCACCGGCGGCTTTCGCCTTGGCACTCGGGTTCCAGGATCCGACAAAGGGTACTGCTGCTCCGACTACACCAACTGCACCTACAACACAGGTTGCACCGGTAAGGAAGCGTCGACGCCCTTGATTGACACCATCATTGCTCATGAGTCTCTCCGTTAAGCAAAGAATCTCGACTGGAAGGGTTAAAATGGCGTGCAATGTTAAAGAAAAGTACCGTCATTGACAAGCAAAGATGCCAAAACGCACCGCAACCCCATGAAAAAACAAACAAAAATGCCCGACAAAAAGCCGGGCATTTGAGTACAGAAACAACAGTTCCGATTAACGCTTGGAGAACTGTGGCTTTTTACGCGCCTTGTGCAGACCCACTTTTTTACGCTCAACTTCGCGGGCATCGCGAGTGAGCAGACCGGCCTGACGAAGGGGCGAGCGGAGGTTCTCGTCATACTGGAGCAGCGCACGGGAAATACCGTGACGGATTGCACCGGCCTGACCGAAGCTGCCGCCGCCGACAACCGTGATGTGGGCATCGAATTTGTCACCGGTCTGGGTAAGCTCCAGGGGCTGACGCACGACCATGCGCGCCACTTCGCGGCCAAAGTAGCTTTCGATGGTGCGGTTATTGATAGTGATCACGCCTGAACCACTCTTCAGAAATACCCGAGCTGAAGAGGTTTTGCGACGACCGGTTCCGTAGTATTGGTTATCTGCCATTGTCTACAATCCGTCTCAGATAGTCAGTTCTTGTGGTTGCTGGGCGCTATGGGGATGCTGGTCACCCGCATAGACTTTCAGCTTCTTGAGCATGGCGCGACCAAGGGGACCCCTGGGCAACATACCTTTAACAGCGGTCTCAATGGCGCGTTCTGGCGCCTTGTCAATCAGCTTTTCAAAACTGATTTCCTTGATGCCGCCGATATAACCTGTGTGGTGATAGTACTTTTTGTCTTTGGCTTTATTGCCAGTAACACGTACTTTTTCTGCATTGATCACAACAATATAGTCGCCAGTATCAACATGGGGAGTATATTCGGGCTTATGCTTACCGCGCAGCCTGGTGGCGATATCCGCAGCAATACGACCCAGAACCTTGTCTGAGGCATCGACCACGAACCAGTCGTGGGTTACGGTCTCGGCTTTTGCACTGAATGTTTTCATCTTTTCCTGCCTGATGTCAGGGGGGTTCAAAAAAGAGGGCGAATTCTACCCACGGGAGCGGCGCATTTCAAGTAGGCTTTTGCTTTTTATTTTGCCAGCACCCCCGCCACCAGCACCACTGGCAACATTTCGAGGATTGCCCACCCCGATTAATGCCGTTTTTCAACAAATACGCCAACCCGCAAGTTGCAGCAGCGGCCTGAATTCTCCCACTGAGTTCGCGGGAAATCCAGTGAAAAATCGGCAAACGGTTGCCGATCTGCAATTTCCCGCCAGACTTCCTAGGGTTTATGAGGCATAGCTAGGGTTTATGTGGCCTGGCAAGATATTCATGGGATTGCATTTCAAGAAGGCGGCTGCGGGTACGCTCAAACTCAAACACCAGGCGCGAACCTGCATAAATGTCTTCAAGATTCACAGCGGCAGAGACAATCAACTTGACGCCGCGATCGTAAAATTCATCCACCATATTGATAAAACGGCGCGCCTGATCCTCCATCGACCCCTGCAACTGGGGCACATTGCTGACCAGAACGGCGTGAAACTCCCGGGCAATTTCAATGTAGTCATTCTGGCTGCGAGGGCCGTCGCAGAGCGCCTTGAAATCGAACCAGACCACGTCTTCGCCGACAAACCTTGAGGGTATCTTGCGACCCTCAACCTGAATATCGGCATCTGTACAAATTTCCTCCATCGCTGGCACCAGGCTTTTGAAGGCTGCGGTCAAGGCCTCATCCGCCTCGCAACCCAGGGGGCTGTGGTAAATTTCCGCCTTTTTCAGCGCCCGCAAACGGTAGTCGACACCGCCGTCCACATTGATGACCTTACAGTGCTCCTTGAGCAAGGCGATGGCGGGGAGAAAGCGCTGGCGCTGCAGGCCATCCTTGTAAAGGCCGTCGGGGACAATATTGGACGTGGCCACCAGGGATACGCCGCGCTCAAACAAATGCCCCAGCAAGGTGCCGAGAATCATGGCGTCGGTAATATCGGAAACAAAGAACTCGTCAAAACAAATTACCCTGGCCTCAGCGGCGATGCGGTCGGCGACTTTTTCGAGGGGATTCTTTTCACCGCTAAGCGCCTTCAGCTCTGCGTGGACACGACGCATAAAACGGTGAAAGTGCGCCCGCATTTTTTCCTCAAAGGGCAGGCTTTCGTAAAAATTATCCATCAGATAGGTTTTGCCGCGGCCAACACCTCCCCAAAAATAAAGCCCCCGTTCGGGAGCAGTATTTTTCTTCTTCCCTGGCAACAGCCGGCTCAGCACTCCTTTGGAGGTGGCTTTTACGATCAGCCGGTCGTGGAGATCCTGAAGCTCGAGCACCGCATTTTCCTGGGCAGCGTCATGAACAAAACCTGGAGAAGCCAGGTCTCGACGGTATCTTTCATAGGGTGTTGGCATTGAATATCCTGAAGTAAATGACAAGGATGTCGACTTTCAACCCAGCTGGCGCAGCAGAACAGCGGCCAACTCCTCCCGCAGCCTGACCAGTTGCCCGTGAAAAAAATGGCTGGCTTCGGGAATGGCGATAATGTCGGGAGCCGGATTCAGGGTTCGCGCCCAGGCGTAAACCTGAGCGGGATCAACCAGCTCATCCCGCCCCCCCATGGCCACGCAGAAGGGACAGGGGTAACCGCCCCTGGCAACGAGTTCGCTGCCACCGGGCTGATCCGGCGCGAAATTGTAGCGCCCAACGGGCGGAGCGACAAACACTCCATGCACCACATCGGCAAGGGCAAAACAAGCGCTGCTGACGACGCCAGCGCCAAAAGAGAAGCCGGCGAGCAGCACCCTGTTGCTGCCAATGCGCAATTTGAGCCATTCGACCACTCTGCGCAGATCGTCGACTTCGCCAATGCCCTGGTCGTGGCATCCTTCACTGGCACCGACACCGCGAAAATTAAACCGCGCCACCGGAACGCCGAGTTCGACATAGGTGCGCACCAGCGTGGTCACCACCTTGTTATCCATGGTGCCGCCATGGAGGGGATGGGGATGGCACACCACGGCGCAATAACCCCTGCTGGCGAAAATCCCCTCTCGCGAACCTTCGCGAAAGGCCAGTTCCAACATTCCCGCTGAACCGGGGATAAGCAATTTTTCCTCTTTGGCAGACGACATCTGGAGTTCCTTAAAGCAAGTGCTGAAGGGCTGCTATCTTAATTACTCTGGGTAATTTTGACCAACAGGCGGGAATAAGGCGCCATTATCACGTATACTGGCAGCCTCGTAGATCCGGTTTAGTTGTACTGCAAAAGGATAATATCGTGGATGTGACAACCATTGTAATTGCTGCTGTCTGTCTGCTTGTCGGCCTTGCCGCCGGCTCTCTGCTCACCCGCACCCTGTCGCCCCAGGAAAAAAAGCGTCGCGAACTTGAAGAGACCATCAGGCAAAAAGAAGATGAACTCAAAACCTACCAGCGGGATGTCTCCGAACACCTGGTAAAAACCTCGGAGCTGATCAAGGACATGACCCGCAGCCACCGGGAGGTTGCCGAACAATTGGCCACCAGCGCCATGAGGCTGTCGGCACCGGAAATCAGTCGCCAGGTACAGGATGCCGTGTTTGTCGGCCTCAGCGCCGACAGCAGACCCCAGATTCTGTCGTCAATACCCGCTGAACCCCCCAAAGATTACGCCCCCAGCGTACCCGGCGGCGTACTCAGCGAAAGCTATGGGCTGACGGATTTGCGCCAGGGCGACATCAATATTCGCGGCCTGGATATCAAAACCAGCGGCGGCACCGATGACGACGATGACGACCCCACAATGAAAATTTCCTGACACCCTCACCGCACAGGGTTCGGGGCGATAATAAAAGGAGCCAGCCACAAAGTGTCTTTCGGTCGCATTTTTCGCTATCTCAGCTGGCCCGTTCTTACCGGTCTTTTAACTGCGGCTCTGATTGTCCTGCTGATGCCCAAAGTTCTCGAACCGCCGGCAGCGGACAACAACATCACCGTCAATGAGCTCGCCCCCAGCTCCAGCTGGGAGGGTCCAGCATCCTACGCGAGCGCCGTCGCCCGCGCCGCCCCTGCGGTTGTCAATATCTACACCAGCAAAAGCATCACCAGGGAGCGCCAGCACCCCCTGCTTAACGACCCGTTTTTCCGCCGTTTTTTTAACAGTGGCAGCCTGCCGCAGCAAAAACGCATGGAATCCTCCCTGGGCTCTGGAGTTATCGTCAGCGGCAGCGGCTTTATCCTCACCAACAACCATGTCGTCAGCGGTGCCGACCAGATCGTGATTCTCCTCCACGACGGCCGTGAAGCCCAGGCCACCATCGTCGGCGTCGACCCGGACACGGATCTCGCGGTGTTAAAAATCGACCTGAAAAATCTCACCCCCATCAGCATAGGCGACCCCCAGAAAGCCAAGGTCGGGGACGTCACCCTGGCCATTGGCAATCCTTTCGGCGTTGGCCAGTCTGTTTCCCAGGGCATTATCAGCGCCACCGGCCGCGGCCTGGGGCTTAACACCTTTGAAAATTTTCTCCAGACAGATGCCGCCATCAACCCCGGCAATTCCGGCGGCGCCCTTATCGACACTTACGGCAACCTGCTGGGAATTAATTCAGCGATTCTCAATGAGAGCAGTTCGGTGGGGCTGGGTTTCGCCATTCCCGCAGACACGGCGGTGCGGGTTATGGAGGATATCGTCAAGCACGGCCGAGTCATTCGCGGCTGGCTCGGCGTGCAGGCGCAACAGCTGGCTCCCGATGTAGCCGCCCGCCTCGGCCTCAATCCACCCCGCGGCCTGATTATTACCGACATTCACATCAATGGCCCCGCCCATCTCGCCGGGCTTCTTCCCGGCGATATCATCACCCATATCAACGGCCAGCTGGTGGGCGACGGCAGGCAGGGAACCAACATTATTGCCGACCTGATGCCGGGGGACAGCATTCATGTGGATGTGGTGCGCGACGGAGAAAAAATTTCCGTCACCACCGTTGCCGGCACAAGGCCGTCGCAAAACTGATGATTTTCCAGAATGGCTTGAATTGGCTGGGTTTGGTTCCTCAGCACAATCTACCCATTTAGCTGAAGGCGTTTGGGTTGAATGGCACTTACGCAAGTCGTCATTCCCGCACAGGCGCGGAAATGACGAAAATCCTGGCTTTGGCGCTAAATCAGCGCCCTTAGCGCCTGAATGCAGCGGCACTGAATCAAGGTCAAAACAAGCCAATCAGGCGGTTACCCTCAATGCCTGGAGCGCAAGCCAATACCAGTCAAGTCAGGATCAAAGAATTTCATCGAGGGCACTAATCAGACGCTGATTTTGTTGCTCTGTACCCACGGTAATGCGCAAAAAATCCGCAATTCGCGCTTTGTTGAAATGCCTCACCACCACATCCCATTCCCTCAGACTTTGGCCAAGGGCTGTGCCGCCATAACGGGGATGGCGGGCGAAAACAAAATTGGCTGCAGACGGCAGCACCTCAAAACCCCGCGCCAACAGGGCGTCGACAAGCGCCTCCCTGTTGGCGATAACCGCAGCCCTGACCTTTTGGAAATAGTCTTCATCACCAAAGGACGCCACGGCTCCAGCAATGGCCAGCTGATCGAGGGGATAGGAATTAAAACTGTTTTTGACCCGTTCCAAACCCTCGATCAGCCCCTTGTCACCTATTGCAAAACCAACCCTGAGCCCGGCGAGAGAGCGGGACTTTGACAGGGTTTGCACCACCAGCAGATTGGGGTAGCGCGCCACCAGAGGAATTGCCGATTGAGCGCCAAAATCCACATAGGCCTCATCGACAACCACCACAGAGGCGCTGTTGCGCTGCAGCAGCGCCTCAATATCCGCGACGGCAATGGCCATGCCCGTCGGCGCGTTGGGATTGGGGAAAATAATGCCACCATTTTCCTGACCGTAGCGATCGAGACAAAGGGAAAAATCCACCTCAAGGGGGATTTGCTCAAAGCCTATGCCGTAAAGCCCGCAGTACACCGGATAGAAACTGTAGCTGATATCGGGAAAAAGGATGTTTTTGTCGCGACCGCTAAAAAAACCATGGAAGATATGCGCCAGCACCTCATCGGAGCCATTGCCGACAAACACCTGGTCTCTGTCGACACCATAGTAAAGGGCGATGGCGTCTTTGAGCTGATCCGATTCCGGTGGCGGATAGAGACGCAGATTGTCGCCAGCGCAGGCGCGAATGGCTTCAAGCACCTGTGGCGACGGCCCAAAGGGGTTTTCATTGGTGTTGAGCTTGACCAGATTGTCGCGCTTGGGCTGCTCGCCGGGCACATAGGGATCAAGCGCTGCGACCACCTTGCTCCAGTAGGGGTTTGACATGGTTCCCTCAATCCTCCAGACGGTATTCAGCGGAACGGGCGTGTGCCGTCAGGGACTCGCCCCGCGCCAGGGTTGAGGCAATACGACCAAGGCTGTCTGCGCCTTTTGGCGAGCAGTAAATCACCGAGGAGCGCTTCTGAAAATCATAGACACCCAGCGGCGACGAAAACCGCGCCGTTGCCGATGTGGGCAGGACGTGATTTGGCCCGGCGCAGTAATCGCCGACGGCCTCTGGGGTATAGCGCCCCATAAAAATCGCACCGGCATGGCGGATCTTTGGCAACAGGGCATCCGGATCGGCCACCGACAGCTCCAGATGTTCTGGCGCGATACGGTTGACCAAGGCCACCGCCTCATCGAGATCCCGCACTTGAATCAAAGCGCCGCGGTTTTGCACAGACACGGCGGCGATATCGCTGCGTTCAAGACTGGGCAATAAGCGGTCGATACTGGCGGCCACCTTGTCGAGAAAAGCGCCGTCGGCACTGATCAGCAGCGCCTGGGCGTCTTCATCGTGTTCCGCCTGGGACAGCAGATCCATGGCAATCCAGTCGGGATCGGTTTGACCGTCACAGACGACAAGAATCTCCGAAGGTCCCGCCACCATATCCAGTCCCACCTGGCCAAAAACCGCGCGCTTGGCGGTGGCCACATAAATATTGCCGGGGCCGACAATCTTGTCCACTCTGGGGACAGATTCAGTGCCGTAGGCCAGAGCAGCCACGGCCTGGGCTCCGCCAAGGGTAAAGACGCGATCGACACCGGCAATGGCCGCCGCCGCCAGCACCAGGGGATTGAGCTCGCCCTCTGGCGCCGGCACCACCATAATCACTTCGGCGACACCGGCAACTTTGGCGGGAATGGTATTCATCAATACCGACGACGGGTAGCTGGCCTTGCCGCCAGGCACATAGACGCCGACGCGATCGAGGGCGGTAATCTGCTGTCCCAGGCGCGTGCCATCAGCTTCTGTGTAGCTCCAAGACTCCTGCTTCTGGTGATCGTGGTAATGGCGTATGCGTTGCGCCGCAGCTTCAAGAGCGCTGCGGGCATCCTCAGGAATTGCCGCCAGCGCGGCAGTGAGGGCAGCGCGCTCTATTTCGAGGTCGGTAACCTGGCCGACGTTGCGGCGATCGAAGCGATTGGTGTACTCCACCAGCGCGGCGTCGCCGCGGCTGCGCACCGCCGCGATAATCTCGCCAACCACCGCGGCGACGCGCTGATCCGACACTGCCTCCCAGGCAAGAAGGCGGTCAAGGCGGCTATCAAAATCGGTGGCGGCCGCGTTCAAACGTTGAATATCTGCCATAGCAATACCTCAGCCCGCCGTCACTGCGGCGGCGAGTTTGTCCAGCAAAGGTTGAATAAGCTGGTGTTTTTTCTTCATGGCCGCGCGATTGACGATAATGCGGGAACTGATATCGGCAATGGTTTCCCGGGCTTCGAGGCCATTGGCCTTCAGGGTATTGCCGGTGTCGACGATATCGACAATTTCGTCCGCCAGCGCCATGATCGGCGCCAGCTCCATGGCGCCATAGAGCTTGATCATATCCGCCTGGCGCCCCTGTTCCGCATAGTAGCGCCGGGCAATGTTGACATACTTTGTCGCCACACGAATACGGCCGGAGCGCACCCGGCTTCCCGCTACCGCAGCTGTCATCAGTTTGCAGCGGGCAATGCCGAGATCCAGGGGCTCATAAATATCACTGCCGCCGTGCTCCATCAAAGTGTCCTTGCCGGAAACCCCCATGTCGGCGGCGCCGTATTGCACATAGGTGGGCACGTCGGAACCCCGCAGAATGAGGAGGCGCACATTGTCGAGGTTGGTGTCAAAAACCAGCTTGCGGCTGGCGGAAATATCCTCTACCGGAGAGATTCCCGCCCGCGCCAGCAGCGGCAGGGTTTCCTTGAGAATCCGGCCTTTGGTGAGAGCAATCGTCAACATTGTCATCAGGAAATCCTTCGTATATTGGCGCCGAGTTGCTGGAGCTTTTCCTCAATACATTCGTAGCCGCGATCGATGTGGTAGATACGATCCACCACCGTTTCGCCCTGGGCGACAAGACCCGCTATTACCAGGCTGGCGGAAGCGCGCAGATCCGACGCCATCACCGGCGCGCCCTTGAGAACATCGACACCGGTAATAATGGCGGTATTGCCCTCAAGGGTAATCCTGGCGCCCATGCGGTTCAACTCCGGCACCTGAAGGAGGCGATTTTCAAAAATGGTCTCCGTCACCCTGGCCACGCCCTCGGCCACCGCGTTTACCGCCATCAGCTGCGCCTGCATATCGGTGGGAAATGCCGGGTAAGGCGCAGTTCGAACACTCACCGCCTTGGGACGATTGCCCTTCATATCGAGGCGAATCCAATTGTCGGCGCTGTCGATAGTGGCGCCCGCTTCCTCAAGCTTAAGCAGTACCGCTTCGAGATAATGGGGGCTGGTGTCGCGCAGAAGAACCGAACCCCGAGTTGCCGCGGCCGCCGCCAGATAGGTTCCCGTTTCGATGCGGTCGGGCATCACTCTGAAACTGCCCGACTTGAGGCTGTCGACCCCGTGAATGGTGAGGGTATCCGTGCCTGCGCCCTCGACCTTGCCGCCCAAGGTGTTAATGAAGTTGGCAAGATCGACGATTTCCGGTTCCCGCGCTGCATTTTCAATGATGGTTGTACCCTTGGCCAATGTAGCCGCCATCATCAGATTTTCGGTGCCACCCACCGTGACCACATCGAGAAAAATATGGGCGCCCTTTAAACCGCGAGGGGCGCGGGCGCGAATATAGCCGCCATCGATTTCAATCTCGGCGCCCATCAGCTCAAGGCCGCGCAAATGGAGGTCTACGGGGCGGCTGCCGATGGCGCAGCCACCGGGGAATGACACGTTGGCCTCGCCAAAGCGGGCTACCAGGGGGCCCAGCACCAGAATGGACGCGCGCATGGTTTTGACCAGGTCATAGGGCGCCGTCAGGGAGGAAATCTGACGGGTATCCACCTCCACCCTCATTTTCTCATCGAGAATGACGCCAGCCCCCAAACACCCGAGCAACTCGATCATGGTGGTGATGTCGTGAAGGTGGGGGATATTGGAGAGAATCACCGGCTGTTCGCACAACAGGGTTGCTGCAAGAATGGGCAATGCCGCATTTTTTGATCCGGAGATACGAATCTCACCCGATAGCGGACTGCCGCCAGTGATGCATAACTTATCCATTAAATAACCTGTGAGTGCGGGCGGCGCCCGCAATACTGACTGATGGAGAACAAACTTGAAACCTGTTTACGCTGGTCGCCAGCGGTGGTCGGCTATCGGCAAAGAACAGTGAAAAAGCGGCGCGTCCAGGGCGCACATGGGCATTTTTAGCTGTTCTTCACCGCAAGCTGCGCTTCTGGGCGAGCGGGCGCCAGCTCTTAGCGGGCTGCCCACTCGCCACGGGTGTAGAGCTTCATGTTAACAGCGTGAATGCTGCCCGAGGCAATATGACTGTTGAGAATGCCATAAATCATCTGCTGGCGCTTGATGGTGCGAGCGCCGTCAAAGACATCGCCAACCACCAGCACGTCAAAATGTCTGCCGTCACCACTGACTTCGATTGTACAATCCGGCAGATCTGCCTCAAGAATGGCTTTGATTTCTGCTATTTCCATAGTTGCCCCATTGATAAAACGTGAATTTCCCCAGGTGATCAGCCCTGGGATATTGACCAGTTTTCGATCACCTTATCGACATCGCCATTGTATTTTTCGGCGGCCTGGACAAACTGGTTGCGAAACGTTGTTCCCAGGTTGATACCATTAATAATCACATTGATAACTTTCCAGTCGCCGTTTCTATTTAAACCCATGCTGTAAAGCAGGGGATAGGTTTTATCAACCCCTTTGATTTCCTGAATGACAGTGACTTTGCGCTTGTTCTGCTCCGCCCCATCGAGGGGATGGACGATAATTTTCTCGTCGCTGTAGGTCAGCAGCCCCCGGCCATAGGTTTCCACCAGACTGCGGGTAAACACCTCGCGAAACCGCTTGCGCTGCCCTGCAGTCGCCTGCTTGCGGTACGACCCCATGACATTGAGGGAGATCCAGTTAAAATCGATCACCGGCTCCAGCGTCGCCCCCAGAGTGTCATAAAACTGGCTCAGCAAGCGCGCTTCCTCAGTTGCGTTGCCCGCCTTGTTGAGCGCATCCCGGTAGACGGCAATATCGTTCAGCAATGTCTCAGTCACATCTTCAACCAGTTTGTCGGGCGCCATAACCGCCTGCGCCGAGCCGTGGGAAACAGACGCAAACGCGAAAAGGCATACAATGACATAGGCATACAACTTGAGCATCTTCATGGCTATCCCCTCAATCTCCAAAATCTGTTGGCCAACAATCTGTAGCTATCATGGCCAAATAGCGAAACAGCCAAACCGATCACCTCTCAAGGCCGTGAACGGCAACAACCAGGGCATAACGGTTTGGTTCCGACTTTGACAGCACAACCTGGGCAAAAGTGCCCTTTTGCAACGGCACAGCAGCTGCCATCAGACTGTCACAACTACTGACATTCGCGGGTGCGCACTATACCATTGCCCCTCGAAGAGATAAACGTTGGTCGCCATCCCCATGGAAACTACAATCCCAGCCTTTGCAGCCATTCTTCTCGGCCTTGCCGGACTGGTCTGGGGGGCAGATCGCTTTGTCTCAGGGAGCGCTGGCGCAGCACGGAACCTGGGCGTATCGCCTCTGGTTATCGGCCTGACCATTGTTTCCATTGGCACCTCGGCGCCGGAAATCATTGTCTCGATCAATGCCGCTCTCAAGGGCGCCGGGCAGCTCGCCGTCGGCAATGCTCTGGGCTCCAATCTCGCCAATATTGGCCTTGTTCTTGGCCTTACCGCCATTATTGCGCCCCTGCCCACCCAGAGGCACCTGCTCACCCAGGAGGGTTCGGCACTACTGGTGATTACAGCTCTGGCGGGAATAATCCTCTTTGACGGACAACTGCGCAGAGGGGAATCGCTGCCGCTCTTATTGGCTGTGGTTCCCCTGGTTTGGCTCACTGTAAAATACAAAAAACACCACCCCTCCCCCGAAGAACTTGAGGAAGGAGAGGATATTCCGGCAATTACCACCAGCGCCGCACTGCTGTGGCTGATCACAGGACTCGGCGCCCTTCTCGCCAGCTCGGAAGTATTGGTATGGGGCGCGACAACGGTGGCCAGAGAAGCGGGAATTAGCGAACTGGTCATCGGTCTGACCATCGTCGCCATTGGCACCAGCCTGCCGGAACTGGCGGCCTCGGCAATGAGCGCCCTTCGCGGCCACCACGACATTGCCATTGGCAATATCTTTGGCTCAAACCTCTTCAACCTGATGGTGGTTATGCCAATCGCCGGGGCTATTGCCCCCCTGAATCTTGGCCCGGAAGTGTTTTACCGGGATTTTGTCGCCCTGGCCATCATGACCATCCTGCTCTTTATAGCAGTGATGCTGGCACAAAAAAAACACACAAAAACCCTCGGCAAGCCCGTGGGAATAACCTTGCTGGCGCTCTATTTTGCCTATGGCTTGTGGTTAATACCCGGCGCAGGCTGACCAGAGGCGCGACGGCGGTTATAATGGCTTTTGATTCCCAGGAACAGTCACCATGACCCACACTGATTTTATCAGCTCTGGCATAAGGACGATCAAGCTGGAGGCTGAAGCCGTCGCCTGCCTGGAAAAGCGCATAGGCGCCAGCTTCAGCCATGCCTGTGAGTTAATGATGGCCTGCCAGGGCAGAATTATTGTTACCGGCATGGGCAAATCCGGGCATATTGGCCGAAAAATTGCCGCCACCCTCGCCAGCACAGGGTCGCCAGCCTTTTTTGTCCATCCCGGCGAAGCGAGCCACGGCGATCTCGGCATGTTGACCAAAGCCGATGTCGTCATGGCGATTTCCAGCTCGGGCAGCACCGCAGAAGTGGTCACCCTGCTGCCCCTGATCAAGCGCCTGGGGGTGCCCCTGATCAGCATGACCGGCAACAGAGAATCCCCCCTCGGCAAAGCTGCAGACGCCTGGCTCGATATCAGCGTCAGCCAGGAGGCCTGTCCTTTGGATCTGGCGCCAACCACCAGTACCACTGTGACTCTGGTGATGGGAGACGCCCTCGCCATCGCACTGCTGGAAGCGAAAGGCTTTACTGCCGAAGACTTTGCCTTTTCCCATCCTGGTGGCGCGCTCGGCCGCAAATTGCTCCTCAAAACAGAGGATATTATGCACAGTGGCGACTCCCTGCCGCGGGTTCGGGAAGACACACCGCTGCGCAATGCCCTGCTGGAAATGACCCAGAAGGGCTTTGGTATGACCACTGTGATCAACGACTGTGGCGAATTGCTCGGCGTATTTACCGACGGCGACCTGCGCCGCGCCCTGGATCACGCCGTTGACATCAATACCGCCAGCGTTGGCCAGGCAATGACCAGAAATTGTAAAACCGTCAATCGCAATATGCTTGCCGCCGAAGCCCTCGGCATTATGGAAAACAGTAAAATTACCGCCCTGGTGGTTGAAGACAGCGAACACCGCCCCATAGGTGTCATTCATATGCACGACATTCTCCGTGCCGGTATCATTTAAAGAGGAAATTGGTTTGCTCCCTGTAGACCCCGCCAGCGCCCTTGCCGTTATACTTCACCAAATCTGTGAAGTGGTGCGCGGCGAGCGCAGACAACCCGAAGAAAACAACAGGGTCAAGCCATGAAAAACCTGTTATTTTTTCTCTCACTGATTGCCGTAACCTGGGTTTCCGTACTGCTCTGGGACTCGCCACCGGAGTTCTTTTTCAAGAGCAAAAAAACCAAACTGGAGTCACTGCCCAGCGCCGACAGTTATATGCACAACACCAGCACCATCAAGTTCGACGAAGACGGCAACCGCGGGTACTTGCTGACAGCAACCACAGGGCTTTACTACAGCAGGGACAACCGCTTTGAGCTGCAAAGCCCCAACCTGATTGCACGCAAATCGCCAACAGGCCTGGAACCCTGGCAAATGACCGCCGAGGCGGCTCGCAGCACCAGCGGCGGCGAGCTTATATTGCTGATCGGCAATGTTTATGCGTGGCAAACAACCGCGACCGGCCTCAACGAACTTTTTACCTCCGATATCAGCTATACCCCGGAAAACAATACCGCCGAAACAGCGTCACCGGTAAAGCTGAGCAGCCCCCAGGGCATCACCACGGGAACAGGAATGGAAGCCAATTTCAGCACCGAAATCTACCGCTTACTGGCCAACGTCGAGAGCAAATACCATGGCCAATAATCGCCACCCCCTCAAACCAGCGCTAATGCTCCTCTGCCTGGCATTGGCCAGCCCCCTGGTCGCGGCACTGCCGGAAGACCGCAATCAGGCCATTGAAATCCAGGCTCGAGAAGCCCTGCGGAACGATCCCAAAGGCCTGACGGTGTACGAGGGCGACGTCACCATTCGCCAGGGCAGTATTTTGATTCGTGCCGACAAGGTCAGCATTTACAACACGGGCAAGAAGGTCAGCCGCATCGTCTGCATCGGCACGCCTGCGCAGTTCCAGCAACAGCCAAAGGCAGACTCCCCCCTGGTTATCGCCAAGGGCAACACCATCGAGTACAACCTGGAGACCGATATCATCGTGCTGCAAAAAAATGCCAGCCTGGTTCAGGACGAAAGCACCCTCAGCGGCGAACGTATTGACTACGACCTCAAACAGGAAATCATTCGCGCCAAAGGCGGTGACGACAGCAATGACCGGGTGCGCATGGTTATTCCTCCCAGCCAGCAGCAGGAGGCCTTCTGATGGCCGTGCTTCGCGCCACTCACCTGGCTAAAAGTTACAAAAAACGCCCCGTGATCATCGATGTCTCCCTGGAAGTGAACAGCGGCCAGATCGTCGGCCTGCTCGGCCCCAACGGTGCGGGCAAAACCACCTGCTTTTACATGATTGTGGGGCTGGTTCACGAAGATAGCGGCAGCGTCTTTATCGACAACAAAGAAATCACCCACCTCTCCATGCACGGCCGCGGCAGGGCGGGGATTGGCTATTTGCCTCAGGAAGCGTCGGTATTTCGCAAACTCAGCGTCGAGGACAATATTCTCGCCATTCTGCAGACCCGCAAGGATCTCGACCGCGCTGGCAGACTTGAACGCCTCGACACCCTGCTGCAGGAATTTCACATTGCCCACTTGCGCAAATCCCTGGGCGTCAGCCTTTCCGGCGGCGAGCGGCGGCGGGTGGAAATTGCTCGAGCGCTGGCCATTGAACCTCAATTTATCCTCCTCGATGAGCCTTTTGCCGGGGTCGACCCCATATCGGTGAACGATATCAAAATGATTATCCGCCACCTCAAAGACAAGGGAATCGGGGTTTTGATCACCGACCACAATGTTCGCGAAACCCTCGACATCTGTGAAACCGCCTATATTGTTGGCGAAGGCAGGGTAATCGCCAAAGGTTCTTCCAGGGAAGTTCTTGCCGATCCGCTGGTTCGCAAAATCTATCTCGGCGAGAATTTCACCCTGTAATTTTTCAATGCCATGAAAAACATTGTCTCGCCAGGGGCGCTTGCGGATTCAGGCATATTTTTTGCTATCCGCAAGAGCCAATGATTGCTTGTCGTCATCGGCAAAGCTACACTGGCGGTAACAGATGTTCCACCTTGCCGTAGTGATTCAATGAGACAAAACCTGCAATTAAAGATTGGCCAGCAGCTGACGATGACCCCGCAGCTACAGCAAGCCATAAAATTGCTGCAACTCTCTTCCCTGGATCTGCAACAGGAAATACAACAGGCGCTTTATTCCAATCCTCTCCTTGAACTCTCTGAAGAGCTGGAACAGCCCGAGCCCGTTGACAGCCAGTCCGGCGAAGACCCCATGACCGTCGACAAAACCTGGGACGACGCCCCTATTCCTGAAGAGTTGCCCGTCGACGCCCGCTGGGATGACATTTATCCAACCGCCCCCGGCTCCAGCCAAAACCAGGGGGAAACCAGAGATTTCGACAGCTTCCACTCCGTCACCGACTCCCTCTGGGATCATCTCTACTGGCAGCTAAATCTGACCCCGATGACCGACAAGGATCGCTTGATCGCCGAATCCATCATCGACGCCATCAACGACCAGGGCTTTATGACGGCGCCCCTTGAGGAACTGCACGAATCCTTTGCCGGCCTCGACATAGACCTCGACGAAATTGTCGCCGTGCTCCACCGCGTCCAGCAGTTCGACCCTCCGGGGATCGCCGCCACCAGCCTTCAGGAATGCCTGCTTATCCAGCTCAGGCAGTTCACCCGGGACACTCCCTATCTTGTCGAAGCCATTACATTGGTGACAGAGCATTTGGAACTGGTGGCCGCCAGAGACTTTAACCAGCTGCGCAAAAAAACCGGTTACGACCAGGAAGCCCTCAACGAAGCCATTCGCCTGGTGCAAACCCTCAACCCCAAACCCGGTGAACAGATCAGCAATACGGAAGCGGAGTATGTGGTTCCCGATGCGCGGGTACAGAAACACCTGGGCGTCTGGTATGTGACGCTGAATTCCGATATAACGCCCAAAATCAGCATCAACCAGCAATATGCCGATTTGGTGAGACGAGCCGACAACAGCGACGACAACACCTTTCTGCGCAACCAGCTGCAGGAAGCCCGCTGGTTTCTGCGCAGCCTCGAGAGTCGCAACGAAACCCTGTTGAGGGTGGCCACCTGTATCGTCGAAATGCAGAGAAGCTTTCTTGAGCACGGCCCCGAAGCCATGAAGCCTATGATTCTCGCCGACATCGCCGAACGCCTTGAATTGCACGAATCGACAATTTCTCGCGTCACCACACAGAAATATCTGGATACTCCCCAGGGAGTCTTCGAACTTAAATACTTCTTCTCCAGTCATGTCAGCACCAACGCCGGGGGCGAGTGTTCGTCGACGGCAATTCGCGCTATGCTGAAAAAAATGATTGCCGAGGAAAATCCGAGCAAACCCCTGAGCGACAACAAAATCGCCGACCTTTTTGACGACAAAGGTATTCAGGTTGCCCGGCGCACAGTCGCGAAATACCGGGAGGCCATGGGCATTCCCACTTCGAGCGAACGCAAGCGCTTTAAACAAGTGGCTTGCACTTAAACTTCTGTACTTTTTACCTTTCTGTACTACAAAAGGAGCGCAACAATGCAACTCAACATCAGTGGACATCACCTCGACATCACTGACGCCATTCGCGATTATGTAATCAGCAAACTATCGCGCCTGGAAAAACACAACGACAGCATCACCACCACCAATGTCATCCTTTCCGTGGACAAGCTGATTCAGAAAGCAGAAGCCACCATCCATGTCACAGGCGGCGAATTATTTGCCAACGCTGAACACGAAGATCTTTATGCCGCCATCGACAGCCTCACCGACAAGCTTGATCGCCAGCTCATCAAGCACAAGGAAAAACACCGGGGTCACTAATCGTACTTTATGAAAATTGAACAAATTCTCAGCCCTGAACACAGCCAGTACAAGGTTCAGGGCGTGAGCAAAAAACGCGTTTTGGAATACCTGTCAACGTTTCTCAATGATGCCGATGGCAGCCACAGCGATGCGGATGCCATCTATCAAAAACTCCTTGAGAGAGAGCGCCTCGGCAGTACTGGCATTGGTCACGGCGTAGCGATTCCCCACTGCCGGGTGAAAAACTGCACCGAGATCACCGGGGCGCTTCTGAAACTCACCGACAAAGTGGATTTTGACGCCATCGATGGCGAGCCTGTGGATTTAATCTTTGCCCTCATCGTTCCCGAGGAACACAATCAGGAACATCTGGAAGCCCTCTCCGCAATTGCCGAACTTATGCAGGAAGAAAGCTACCGCAACAAGCTGCGCAGCGCCACCAGCAACCGTGAACTTTACAATCTGGCTATAGCTCCAAACCCTTCATGACCAATGGGCACATGAGGTTAGTGGTTGTCAGCGGGCGCTCTGGCTCCGGCAAGAGCACCGCTCTCCATGTCCTTGAAGACCTGGGATTTACCTGCATCGACAACCTGCCGGCCAACCTGCTGCCCGCGCTATTTGCCGAATTGCAGCTGGCCAAGGGCAATGTCAGCCGCATCGCCGTGGGCATAGATGCCCGCAACCTCCTCGGCAAACTGGATCCACTGCCGCACATTCTCGACCAGTTGCGGGAGTCCGGCGTCGACTGCGAAGTACTTTTTCTCGATGCCCGCACACCGATTTTGTTGCGTCGCTACAGTGAAACCCGCCGCCGCCACCCCCTGACATCGGATCAGGTGGATTTACCCCAGGCGCTCGCCATGGAAAGGGAACTGCTCGACCCCATAGTGGCCATCGCCAGCCGCCAGATCGATACCAGCAATATGACCCTCCACCAGCTTCGGGATCTGATCAAAAAACAGACGGTTCCCGACAGCCACGGCGAAATGGCCATTCTCTTTACCTCCTTCGGTTTCAAGCACGGGGTTCCCCTGGATGCCGACTTTGTTTTTGACGTTCGCAGCCTGCCCAACCCCTACTGGAAACCGGAACTGCGGCAACTCACCGGCAACGACCACGAGGTCATCGTTTTTCTCGAATCCCAGGTCGAAGTGGCGGCCATGCTTGCCGATCTGGTGGGTTTTCTCAGCCGTTGGCTGCCGCGCTTTGCCGCCACCAATCGCAGCTACCTGACCATCGCCATCGGCTGCACCGGCGGTCAGCACCGCTCTGTCTATCTGGCCAATCGCCTGTGGCGGCATTTCGCTGCGGATTATCCCTACGTTCAGGTTCGCCACCGCGAGTTGGATCATGCAAGCCCTTCAATGGAATGAATATTTTCTTGACAGAAAAGCGATCTCAGGTTTTTATGTAACCATGATCGAGACTGAACTTACCATCATCAACAAGCTCGGCTTGCACGCCAGAGCTGCCGCCAAACTCGCTTCCACTGCGGGTCGTTTTGGCTGCGCCATCAAAACCGGCAAAAACGGCAAACTGGTGGACGCCAAAAGTGTCATGTCACTGATGTTGCTGGCCGCCAGCCAGGGCACAACTCTCCACTTTCAATTTGACGGTGGCGATGAAAGCCACGCCCACGAAGCCGTCAGATCCCTTATCGACAACCGCTTCGGCGAAGAGCAGTAACCCTACTCATTTACAGGCACAAGTAGGTAGCACCGATCACCCTCTACCCGTAGAATAGCGCCTGTTCCCCTCGCAGACAGGCAGTTTCCCCGTGGCAACCAAGGCTAGCCAACTTTCCCTTCTCGCCAAGATCGACCAGATTGTCGATCCCGCGGACTTGAAGCGCCTTGGCCACATGCTCAACAACCTGCCCATTCCCGACATCGCCCACCATATTGAATCGGCGCCCCCCAAAGCGCGCCGCATTCTCTGGGAATTGCTCGACGAGGAATTTGAAGGCGAGGTGATCGGCGAGCTGAGCGAACAGGTTCAGCAGGAATTCCTCAGCGGCATGGACAGCGCCGAAATTGCCTCCATGTTTGAGGATCTCGACCCGGACGATATCGCCGACATCATGCAGCAGCTGCCGGATCAGGTGATTCCGGAAGTGCTTCAGGCCATGAGCGCCCAGGATCGCCACCGGGTTGAGAGTATCCTCACCTACGACCAGTACACCGCTGGTGGTTTGATGAATACGGACACCATTACTGTCCGCCCTGACCTCACCCTGGATGTGGTGCTGCGCTACCTGCGCCGCCACGAAGAGATCCCCGAAGTCACCGACAATCTCTTCGTGGTTAATCGCAATGATATGTTCCTGGGTATTCTGCCTATTCGCAAACTGCTTACCAGCAGCCCCAATATCACTGTGCGGGAATTGATGCTAACGGACGTGGAAGCAATTCCATCGACAATGTCGGACTCTGAAGTTGCGAAATTGTTTGAGCGCAACGACTGGGTATCAGCACCTGTGATCAGCAGCGACGGCAAACTTCTTGGCCGCATCACCATCGACGACGTGGTCGATGTTATTCTTGAAGATGCCGACCACTCTCTCCTCGGCCTTGGCGGCCTCAGCGATGAGGAAGAAACCTTTTCATCCGTCCGCCGCGCTGCTCCCGGCCGCGCACTATGGCTATGTGTCAATCTTTGCGCCTGCCTGCTCGCGTCCTCTGTGGTCAATCTCTTTGCCGACACCATTGAAAAAGTCGTCGCTTTGGCTGTGTTAATGCCCATCGTTGCCAACATGGGCGGCGTCGCAGGCCACCAAACGCTCACCGTGGTCGTCAGAGGTCTGGCGCTGGGACAAATCAGCCGAAACAATTTGCGCTGGCTGTTCAGTAAAGAGTTTATTGTCGGCGCCATCAACGGCATGCTGTTGGCGACTCTGATCGGCATAGTCGCTTCGCTGTGGTTTTCTGACGCCATTATAGGCCTGGTCATCGCTGCGGCCATGGCGATCAATCTTATTACCGCCGCCATTGCCGGGGCTGTACTTCCTGTAGCATTGAAAGCGCTGCGGATTGATCCCGCCCTTGCCGGCAGCATGGCGCTGACTACAGTCACTGATGTGATGGGATTTTTTGCCTTTTTAGGCCTTGCCACGGTGTTTTATGGCTGATTCGGAACAATATCAAAACGACTGCCCGCAACCGCCCAGTAAATCCGAACTCAAACGGGAAATGCAGGCGCTTCAGCAACTGGGTAAGGAGCTGATGGCGCTGCCAGACAGCCATTTTGCCCGCATGCCTCTTTCGGAAGACATGCGCGACGCCATGGCGCTTTATAAACGCCTCAAGCACAACGAAGCCAGGCGCCGTCAACTCCAGTTCATCGGCAAAAACATGCCCAGGGAAGCCGTTGCCAACATCAGGGCGGAACTGGAAAAAATCGATCAGGAAAACAAAATCTATCGCCATCATTTTCACCGCCTGGAACAGTTGCGGGATCAACTGATCAGCGGGGGCAGCGACGCTATCACCCAATTCCTTGACGAATATCCGACTGTGGATATTCAGCAGCTGCGCAACCTGGTGCGCCAGGCGCAAAAGGAGCAAAGCCTGCAGAAGCCCCCCACCGCCAGCCGCAAACTGTTCCGCTTTCTCAGAGAAAACCTGTCCATGGCGCCGGACGCCCCCCAGTAAAGCGCCCCTTCGCCACAAAGGAGTACGAAGATGTCGGGTTTCCGCTATTTTGTTGTCGGCCTCAAACTGCTCAACCAGCCCCGTATTCGCCTCTTTGTCATCATCCCGGTGCTGGTCAACCTGGTGCTGTTTTCCCTCCTCAGCTGGTTATTGATCGATCAACTTGCCGTCGCCGCCAACTGGCTCGATGAGCACCTGGCCGCCTGGCTTGACTGGCTGCTGTGGCTGTTGTGGGTAGTTGTCGGCATTCTGTGGCTGGTGATCTACGGCTACAGCTTTGCCATGATCAGCAACATTATCGCCGCACCTTTTTACGGTCTCCTCGCCGAACGGGTGCAGGCGCACCTCTCGGGCAACGCGGCAGAAACAGCGCTGACCTTTAACAGTTTTATGATCATGGCAAAACGCACCCTGACCAGGGAAATACAAAAACTGGGCTATCTCTTGCCGCGGCTGTTGCTGTTGATTCTGGTATCTCTGCCCCTCTACTTTATTCCCGTGATTGGCGTTGCCGTGCCCGTCATCTGGTTTCTGTGGAGCGCCTGGTCGCTGGCGCTGGAAAATATCGACTACGCCGCCGACAACAACCAGATCGGTTTCACCCAAATGCGCCAGAGCATGAAAAAAAGCCGCATCACCTACCTGTCATTTGGCTCTGCCGCGGCGCTGGCCGCCTCAATTCCACTGTTTAATCTGCTGGCCATACCCGCCGCCGTCGCTGGCGGCACGGCTTTATGGCTGAAGCTACAAACGCCGAGCGCCAAGGAGGTGTAGAAGCTTGACTGCAAGCGCCGAGCGTGATTGATATGCCCCTTGAAGCTCGGCGCTTGTAGCTCGCACCTTCTTCCATCACCGCCCATTCGCCAGCAGGCTGGCTCCTACAAAATAGGCCGGGCTAGATTTTGCGTACCAACAAATGGATATAGCGGCCGAGGGAGCGGAAAGGCTCCTCCCTGGAAAGTTTGAGTTCAAGATCCAACTGCTGTTGTGGATTTACCAGGCGGTGCTCCGGCTCGAGAATATAATCATGAAAACAGCGAATCCCACTGTGACAGATCGGCGCAAGCTCAAACCTGGCCAGCCAGCCTCTAACCTCGTCAATATGCCGCGGCCAGGTCGGCGTCAAACTGCCGCGATAGCCCCGATAATCGCCATTGATGATTTTGCTGAAATTGGCGCGCAGCAGATTTTTCATGACAATGCCGTTGACGTTGTAAAACGTCAGCGACAAATAGCCCCCGGGTTTTAATGCCAACAGCAACGCTTCCAACAGGGCTTGAGGCTGTGCCACCCACTCCAGAACAGCGTGACAGAGCACCACATCGTAACCTGCGGGGTGGCGCTGACAATGGTTTTGAATGCTGTCATGGATAAAATTGCCCCGCTGGGACTGACTGGCAAACAAGTCCCGCGCCAGCTCGAGCATATTGGCGGAAATATCGCAGAGATCGACATTGTGACCCAGGCGCGCCAGCTCCACCGCCAGCTGCCCCTGGCCGCCGCCCGCATCCAGCACCTGCAACTCAGCACGGGAACGCTCACCAACTACTTCAGGCGTGTCGCCAAGGCCGCCAAAGCCCGGAATAGATTCACCAAGATCGCGCTTTAGCACTGCGAGGCGAATTTGCCCTTTGAGCCTGTCGTAAACATTGCGTTTGAAACGGTGGGCGAGATCGTCGAAGTTGCGATCAGTGGTCATAGGCAGCAGCTGGCACAGGAAAGGAACGGGGCAATTTACTCTTCTACCTCGTTTCTGCCTATCCCGCTGTCACCGAATTTTTGCGCCGTGCCGAGCAGAGAAGCAAAATTGGTGCGTTTGCGGCAGCGATAATCATAGGTTTTCTGCGCCCTGGCGGCTTCCACACAGCGGTCGTGGCTCCAGAAGCCCTTTAGAGAAGATTGATAGCGGTCGGCAAAGGGATCGTCGCGAACGTAGAGATCCCAAAAAGGATAAAACATATAAAAGAGCATTAATGCCAGGAAAACAGTCAGGGACTTGGCCATCGCTGTTCCTCTGTCGATGACAGCTGTTAACAATAGGCTATTGTGTCAACCCCATGGGCGCCAGTCTGTGATCAAGCGCATATCGTCAATATATTGCCAACTTCCGCAGTGGGCAATGGCCTCAGCGCAAATCAATCGCTTTTTGGCCTGGGGGCTATCGGGGGAAAGGGAAACTGGGCGACGTTGCTGCCTTTGGCATCGGTGATTTTACAGGTGCCTTCCTTGTCTACTTCGTCGATGCGAATCACCGCATTCATGGGAATAAAACTGCGCTTGATGGAGGCAAATTCGTTTTTCAGTTTTTCCTCCGCAGGATCGACAATCACCTGGGTGCGCTCGCCAAAGACAAACTCTTCAATTTCGAGAAAACCCCACAAATCACTCTGATACACCTGGCGGGCATAGATTTCATAAACCTGCCCCTGGTTGAAAAAAATGACCTTGTAGACTGGAAGTTTCGCCATAGCAATCAAAGATAAACGTTTAAAGGTAAAAAAGGGGCGCAAGGATACCACAACCTTGCCACCAACCCTACTATTGCCCACGCAAGTGCCCACGCAAGTTGTTAGCCCACGCAAGTCCTTTATGGACTGACCAGATCCAGCCTATCCGCCTGGAGAGCCTTCCAAAAATGGTGGCAAAGGGTCAAATTTCAATAGCCGCCAGTCGCCTTCAGCTGTTCTGCCACTGGCTTTGTTGGCCGCCGCCGTTATAATGCGCCCTTCTGTAAGTGAACACTTTATGAGCAATCATGAGCGAAAAACCGGTTAAAAAACTCCATATTGTCACCCACGGCTGCCAGATGAACGAATACGACTCTGGCCGCATGAGGGATCTGCTTGGAGAAAGCCACCAGCTGGTCGTCACCGACGACCCGGCAGAGGCGGACGTGATTTTGCTCAACACCTGCTCCATTCGCGAAAAAGCCCAGGAAAAAGTCTTTCATCAGCTCGGTCGCTGGAAGCCTCTCAAGGACAAAAATCCCGACCTGGTCATCGGCGTGGGCGGCTGCGTCGCCAGCCAGGAAGGGGACGCCATCGCCAGGCGCGCGCCCTTTGTGGATCTGGTTTTCGGCCCCCAAACCCTGCACCGCTTGCCGGAAATGCTCCAGGAGCGCCGCCAGGGCGATGGCACCACTATTGTCGACATCAGCTTTCCGGAAATTGAAAAATTCGACCGCCTGCCGCAACCGGAGGCCGATGGCGCATCCGCCTTTGTCTCCATTATGGAAGGCTGCTCCAAATACTGCACCTTCTGCGTTGTTCCCTACACCCGTGGGGAGGAAGTGAGCCGACCGGTCACCGATGTGCTCGCCGAAATTGCCCACCTCGCCAGCCAGGGTGTCAGGGAAGTGAACCTGCTCGGCCAGAATGTCAACGCCTTTCGCGGCGACATGCCCGATGGCCGCATCTGTGACTTTGCCGAATTGCTGCCCTATGTGGCCGCCATCGATCGTATTGACCGCATTCGCTACACCACCTCCCATCCGGTTGAATTCAGCGATGCTCTTATCGATGTCTACGCCCGCTTACCCCAGCTGGTGAGCCACCTGCACCTGCCGGTGCAAAGCGGTTCAGACCGTATTCTCGCCGCCATGAAGCGGGGGCACACCGTCCTTGAATACAAATCAAAAATTCGCCGCCTGCGCAAAATTCGCCCGGATATCAGTATTTCCTCTGATTTTATTATCGGCTTCCCTGGAGAAACCGAGGCCGACTTTGCCGCCACCATGCAACTGATTGAAGAAATCGGCTTTGATACCTCGTTCAGCTTTATCTACAGCCCGCGCCCCGGCACACCGGCTGCCGATCTGCCCGACACAACTCCTGCCGAGGTCAAAAAGCAGCGCCTCCATATTCTCCAGAGCCGCATCGAACAGCAGGCGCAGGCCATCAGTCGCCGCATGGTGGGCAACAGGGAGACACTGCTGGTGACGGGAATTTCGAAAAAAGACCCGGGACAATTGCAAGGGCGCACAGAAAATAACCGCGTGGTTAATTTTCGCTGCGACGATCACAGCCTCATCGGCACCTTTGTGGAAGCGGACATCAGCGAAGCCCTTCCCCACTCCCTCCGGGGCGTGCTGGTCTGAGCGGCAATTACCAGGGAAACTCTGATTAATGCCAGTCCCCGCGCCAGCGGAAATCTATAATCGCTTGATTTTTATGGACTACCGTCGGCGAGGGAGTGACGAAAACAGAATTAATCAGGGTTTCCCTAAACTATATAAAACTGTCATGATAAAAGGCTATTTTTGCATACCAAAGGCGCAATCGACTATTTCCACTGCCCGCCAAAATGGCTATGCTTCATGAAAAGGTCGCCACCGCAAGGAGCGGATGAACTCTAATTTGAACACTGGTTCCAGCACACTCACAGTTACCCTCGAGCCCAACGATGCCCGCCGTCTCGCCTGCCTTTGCGGCCAATTCGATGAACATCTGCGCCAGATTGAGCAGCGCCTCGACATTCAAATCCACAACCGGGGCAATGTTTTTGCCATTTCCGGGTCTGGCGCCAACACCCAGACAGCGGGTAACCTGCTGGTCAATCTTTACCAGGAAGCCACCCAGGGCGACGCCCTGACCCCCGATACCGTTCACCTTTTTCTACAACAATCCGACCTGGAGCTGCGCATGCAACAACCTGTTGCCGACAACCCCACCGCTGACACCAGCGCCACCAACAGCAGCAATGTTGAAAGCTTTACGGTAATTCGCACCAAAAAGGGCAATATTCGCCCCAGGGGTTTAAATCAGCAGCGCTATGTTCGCGCCATTCAAACCCACGACATCAACTTTGGCGTTGGCCCTGCGGGCACTGGCAAAACCTATCTGGCGGTGGCCTGTGCGGTTGAATCCCTGCTGCGGGACGAAGTTGAGCGCATTCTGCTGGTAAGACCCGCCGTCGAGGCGGGCGAAAAGCTCGGCTTTCTGCCCGGCGACCTCTCGCAAAAGGTCGATCCCTACCTGCGGCCACTCTACGACGCCCTCTATGAAATGCTCGGTGTCGAAACCGTTGCCAAACTTATCGAGCGCGGCGTTATTGAAATTGCCCCTCTCGCCTATATGCGGGGCAGAACCCTTAATAATTCCTACATTATTCTCGACGAGAGCCAGAACACCACCAGGGAGCAGATGAAAATGTTTCTCACCCGTATCGGCTTTGGCTCCACCGCCGTAATTACCGGGGACATGTCCCAGATTGACCTGCCCAGGGGGACCCATTCCGGCCTTGTCCATGTTTGCGACGTGCTCAAGGAGGTGACTGATATCAGCTTTACCTTCTTCCAGTCAAAGGATGTGGTTCGCCACCCCCTGGTGCAACAGATTGTCGACGCCTACGAACAGTTTGAAAGCAGCAGTGAAGAGCCCCGCAACTGATCATGGCCATTACCATTGATATAGAAAATGCCTCCGGCAGTGACGAGGTGCCGCCCTCGCCGAGCATGCGTCGCTGGATCAGAGCGGCGCTGAAACCCTACAAAAACGATGCGGAGCTGAGTGTGCAAATCGTTGACCAAAACGAGATGCTCCGTATCAACCATCAGTTTCGCAACAAAAATTACGCCAGCAACGTGCTCTCGTTTCCCGCCGATATTCCCGATTTTGTCGATATTCCCCTCCTCGGCGATATTGTTATCTGCGCCGATGTGGTCAACAACGAAGCGCGCCAACAGCAGAAAACCCCTGAAGCCCACTGGGCGCACATGCTGGTTCACGGCAGCCTTCATCTTCTCGGTTACGACCATATCAACGAAAATGAGGCCGAGGAAATGGAAGCCCTGGAAACCAGCATCATCACCAAGCTGGGATTTCCACCCCCCTACGCGGCCGACCATTCCGGTATTGATCCTGTTACACCGTCAACCCGAGACAACCAGCAATGACTGACGATGACCACCAGAGTCAGGAGAAATCCTGGTTAACCCGTTTAACCCAGGTTTTCTCCCTGGAACCCAAAACCCAGGAAGACGTGGCAGAGGTGCTTCGTACCGCCCACAGCAATAAAATTCTCGACACTGAAGCCCTGGAAATTATGGAGGGCGCCCTCCATGTTTCCGATCAGCAGGTTCGCGAAATCATGGTGTCCCGTTCGCAGATGGTGGTGATTTCTGTGGACGCCGCCATCGAGGATGTCCTCGCGGTTGCCATTGAATCCAATCATTCCCGCTTTCCCGTTATCGGCGAATCCATGGACGATATTCGCGGCATTCTCCTCGCCAAGGATCTTTTACAGGTAGCCCTCGACGGCAAGGAGGGCTTTTCCCTTCACAAGCTGTTGCGCCCGGCCACTATTATTCCCGAAAGCAAGCGCCTCAATGTGCTGCTGCGGGAGTTTCGCGAACAACGCTACCATATGGCGGTGGTGGTGGACGAATATGGCAGTGTTTCCGGCCTGGTAACCATTGAGGATGTTCTCGAAGAGATCGTCGGCGATATCGAAGATGAAACCGACGACGAAGAGGATGGCTTTATCCATAAACGCGAGGACGGCAGCTACCAGGTGGCGGCTCTCACGCCCATTGAAGACTTTAATGAAACCTTCAAAACCGGTTTCAGCGAAGAGGCTTTTGACACCATTGGCGGAATTCTGCTGCAATCCTTTGGCCATTTCCCCAAAGTGGGCGACAGCATCTGTATCGAAAATTTCACCTTCAAGGTGCTCGAAGGCGACAACCGCCAAATTCGCCAGCTCGAAGTCACCCGCAAGGACTAAGCCGTGACCACTCTGTTTTCAGCGGGACGCTATTCCGCAGCACTGCTGTGCGGCGCTCTTATTCCCCTGGGTTTGGCGCCCTTTGGCTGGTGGCTGCTGCCTCTGCTGTCGACAGGCATCCTGGCGCTGCTGCTGCAAAACCTGAAACCCCAGGGCGTCTTTCGCACCTGCTTCTGCTATGGCCTCGGCATGTTTGGCGTCGGGGTGTCCTGGGTGTTTATCAGCGTCAACCACCACGGCGGCGAATCCATCGCCATCAGCGCCCTGCTGACCGGCCTCTTTGTTCTCACCCTCACCCTGGTCTTTGCGGCGCCTTTTGCCCTCTACGGCTATTTTCGGGGCGACAGCCCAGCCCGGCAATTACTACTGTTTCCCGCCACCTGGATTGTGGTGGAATGGCTGCGGGGCTGGCTCTTTACCGGCTTTCCCTGGCTCTATCTGGGCAACAGCTTCAGCGATACCTGGCTGGCTGGCTGGGCGCCCATCGGCGGCGTTTTGCTGCTGAGCTATATAGGCGCCTTTAGCGGCGTTGCCTTGCTGATGTTGATTACCGGCAGCCTGAAGCTGGCACGCAATCGCCCCCAGGGTGCAGGCAAAAACCTGGCTGCTTATGCCATCGCCACTGCCCTGACAAGCCTGCTATGGCTTGGCGGTATTATCCTCAAAGATATTCAGTGGACCTTCGCCACCCAACCCCTCAGCCTGGCCATGGTGCAGCCCGCCCTTACCCCCAGCGAAAAATGGAACGAAGACATTCTCTACGACATTCTTGTTCAGCTGCGGGATCAGAGCGCCGGTTACTGGGGCAAAGACCTGCTTATCTGGCCGGAATCGGCAATTCCCACCACACCGGAAGATGTTCAACCTTTTATCGACTACCTCGGCGAACTGGCCAAAGAAAGCAATACCACCCTCATTACCGGCATTCCCCTTCTCAAGGAGCAGCGTTACTACAACAGCGTTATTCTTATCGGTGAAGATCAGGGTGCCTATTCCAAACGCCACCTGGTTCCCTTTGGCGAGTACATTCCCCTGCAAAGCCTGTTGCGCGGCCTGATTAAATTTTTCGACCGCCCCATGTCCTCCTTTTCTGCCGGGGATGCCGAGCAACCCCTGCTCAACGCCAAAGAGACACCCATAGCAACGGCCATTTGCTACGAAATCGTCTTTCAGGATATGGTCGCCGCGTCGGCGAACAGTGCCGAAATGATCCTCACCCTCAGCAACGATGTCTGGTTTGGTGATTCCATCGCCCCCCACCAACACTTGCAAATGGCGCGGCTGCGGGCTATGGAAAATCGCAAACCCGTAGTCAGGGTCACCAATGATGGCATTTCTGCCATCATTGACGAACAGGGCAACATCAGCGCCCAAATGCCCCAGTTTGTCGCCACCACCCTCGCCGCCGAGGTAACCCCCTATTCTGGCACGACGCCGTTCAACCGCTTCCAGTCGTGGCCAATAGTGGTATTTTGCCTGCTGGTGTGCGCCTGGGGATTTCAAACCCGGCAAACACCGGGCGCGGAAAATAACCTGGCGTAACGGCGCACATGCCCTTCTCTCCCTGGCGCCAAGTGTGCCGTGATGTTGTTTCTGTTGAAGCGAATAAAGAGCTTGATCCAGTACAAATATGACTTTATTGTTCGGAGGCTATAACGGCGTACCAACATAGAGTCCCGAATCGATTGAAGGAATGGCGATGAAGACACGGATCAACTCCTTTTCAAAATTATATTTGTATACACGGCACTTCACAGCTTGCGCGAATATCGAGAAAAAAGCTGGGCTTGCCCTCTCTTATGCAAATAGATTTTTAGTGGCCGAAAAAAATTCATAAAAATCAATGGAATAATTTTTATTGATGGGAGCGAAACCTATTAACAGGGGTATACTGATAACAATTGTTATGGGGGCAAAGCTCTCATTAGCGTGTTGTTGGACACTCATGAGATACCTATGAGCAGCGAAAAACTCGATATTTCAAATTATTGCGCTTGCTTTATTGACCTATTGGGGCAAAGAAATGCTCTGAAAGGGCAAAGTCTCTTGCCATCATTTAGTAACGATTCAGATAAAGAAAAATTCATATCTGTATTGCAACAATCTGTCGGTGCAATTGAGCGCCTTCAAAAGCATGCAGAATTTTTCAGAGAGGACCTCGTACTTCCTGTATCTCTTCGAGACACACTAAATGAAGAAGAACAAATAATTTACGATCAGATGAAATCCCCTAGACCAAAGCAGCAACGTTGGTCAGATGGCCTGGTATTTTATCACTCTCTCAGCACTCAGCTAACAAAGTGCCCAATGAATGCAGTTTTTGAAATATTCATGCTAGCCGGTACATTGTGTCTGCTCGGGCTAGTCAGTAAACAGCCAATAAGAGGAGCAATAGAGACTTCTTGGGGCGTTGAACTACATGACAACGAGCTATATGGCGCAGTAGTCGCAAATAGTTACGAACTAGAAAGCGAAGCAGCACAATATCCTAGAATAATTGTCGGCCAGCACACCATGAACTATCTAAACGCTTATCTTGCTGAGCCACCGCAACCAGAAAAAAGGCTGGAGTTATACAATCGTAACTTGGCCGTACTGTGTACTAACATGACCACTGTAGATCAAGATGGCCACCACATCCTTAACTATCTAGGAAAAGATTTCAAAGACAGCGTCTTTCATGACCAAAGTCCAGATCTTTTTAACGAAGCTTATAGTTATATTTGTGAGCAGTACGAACTCCATAAGTCTAGGAAAAATAGCAAGCTAGCTTTACGCTACACATGGTTGAGGGGCTACTTCCATCAGCATCGTGATCTTCATGTCTAACAACTGGTTCAAACCGTTCGCTTCGCTCTCTGGGACGGGCTAAAGCCCGTAGGTTGGGTTGAGGTACGAAACCCAACATGGGTGTGGTGCCCGACCGTGGATTGTTGGGTATCGCTCCGCTCCACCCAACCTACGGAATTTCGGAAGAAAAAGAAAAGAAAAGAAAAGGGGAAAAGAAAAGGGGTCGTATCGAATATCTGGCGAAGCCAGGGATGGTTGATCTATAAACTCAACCTATGGATCAACATTCAGTAAGCGTTAATTTCCTTCCGGTAAGCGACTCAGCATATACCCCACCGCAAGGCGAATGTCCTCTTCACCCAGGCTTTCATTGCCGCCCTTGGCTGGCATCAGGCCATAGCCCTCGATGGCGTGTTGCACCAGAGTCCCCAGCCCCTGGGATGCCCTGGGTTTCCACATTTTGGCATTGCCGACAATGGGTGCGCCATTCATGCCCTGGGAATGGCAGACAAGACAGGTGGATTTGACAATGGCTTCGCCTTGCGCCAACGCCGGGGAAAGCGCTGCCGTCTCCTGCCCAGTGGCGTCTGCGGATTGGCTTTTGCTGTCGCAGGCAGATATGAGTACAAGTGCGCAGAGTGCCAACAACAGCAAATAGGGACGTTTGGATTTGGTCATGGCAAAGCTCCTGGTGAGGTTAAGGATTCACCAGCAATTTTCGCACCACAAGCAAACAAGAAAGTTTGGGGCTTGTTGAAAGTTTTAGCCCGGGAGTTGCACCCGTTGGCTGAATTTTCGCGCCGAGATCGTTCGATTTGAGTGTGCTCCTGAGGGTAAACGCTGCCATAGCAACGTCGGAGCGACCATGTGCGCTCAAATCGGGCGAGATCAAGTGAAAAACAGGCAAAGGTAGCCGGTAGTAAACTGTTACCAAACTGCCATAACGTTTAAACCTGCTACACCAGGGCAAAACTCAGATTTGAGCCTGTACTGGTGGAATTTCCGGGTTAGGGAACCGCTGATTAATGCCATTTCTGGGGCGGTGGGACTCCATCACCAGTGGTGTATCGAAATGCTATTTTCTCGCCAACTCGATCTTGATGAATCGCCAAAAAACTGGCTTGGAGCGGTGCTGCCGCGCCTTGTTGCAGCGGGCAAATTTTCCGTAGTTTTTCGCTTCACGGAGCATCGCCAGCCAGGCTGGCTCCTACCAAAAAATTATCCACCTTTAGAAGCTCGCGCTGCTAGAGATAACCTTCAATGCGACCAAACAGCAAACTGACCAAACCCAGCAAGGTCACGACCACCCACAGCCAAAAAAGCAGCAACAGGGGTCGAAAAGGTTTGCGATCGACTTTCTGCACAGGGCCTGAAAGATATTCTTCAACCCTTTTGAGGTCTTCTTCGCTGAGGCGATTTTCGGGTTTGTCCGCAGTCATGGCGCATTCTCGGTGGAAGAGTTGTTGGCAACAGTTTACAGGGGCTGGCCTAGTGCTCCAACTCTTGAGGGAGCTTTAGCCATTGCGCGGCGTTGTCAATGTTGCGTTTTGGGTAATAGGGAATCTCCCCAAGGAGTGGCGCTGGCAGCCGTGCCTTTAGTGTTTCCAGGTTGTCCCGATAATTGGCCATCACTGCGGCGACAGCCTGGTTGGCCACCCAGCCCGCCAGCGGCAAACCATCGCGGGCAATGGCTTCGGCAGTCAACAAGGCGGGATTAATACAGCCCAGACGCATGGCCACCACCATAATCACAGGCATATTGAGGGCGACGGCAAAATCGGCAAAGCTCTGCTGGCTATTGAGGGGAACCCGCCAGCCGCCAGCGCCCTCCACCAGGGAAAAATCCGCAGCTATGGCGCGAAACCGTTTGGTGTGAATCATCAAGTCGTCGACACGGATGTCCACACCCTGTTCGGCTGCGGCGATATGGGGGGCAATCGCGGCCTCAAAACAGTAAGGATTGACAACCCCGTAGGGCAGAGATTGATTCATCGCCGCCATCAGCTCAAGGGCATCTGTATTGCGCAAACCCTCTGCAGTTGACTGCGCCCCTGCGGCCACCGGCTTGAAGGCCGAGGTGCGCAGCCCCAACTGCCCTGCCCTGGCGAGTAGGGCGCTGGCGACAAAGGTTTTGCCGACGTCGGTATCTGTGCCGGTGACAAAATAACAAAGACTCACGGCTTGCGCGCCACCCTGTAAAGAATTTCCCAGGTTGCCGGCAGGCCCTGGGGTTGGCGCAGGGCTTCATAGGCGGTTTTAAATTTTTCAATGCGCAGGCGACTGGTCATGGCGCTGTTGCGACCGCGATTAACATTGTGAGCACCCAGGTTTTTCAGTTCTCTGGTCAACTCGTTGAGTTGGCCGTAGTAGCGCACCAGGGTTTCGACCTGAACCTGTTCTTCGACAAAGCCTGCACCCCTCAGGGCATGGTCAACGGCTTCCAGTGGCGCAAACTGATTGACATGAATATGGTTATCCACCGCCTGCCAGGCGCGTCGCAATTCCCTAAGGCTTTGTGGGCCAACGGTGGTGAACACCAGCAGGCCGCCCGGTTTTAACAAGCGAAACTGTTCCGCCATCAGCCGGGGCAAATCCTGGCACCACTGATAGGTAAAATTGGAAAACAGCAGATCAAAGTTGTTGTCTGCTAGTGACAAGGACTCCGCATCCGCGCAAATCCAGTTGATATCACTGCTACTGCGAGCTGCCGCGTAGCTGATCATACCGGGGGCGATGTCGATGCCGGCACACTGGGCTGAGGGGAATATTTCTGCCAGGCGGCGGGTAAAATGGCCGGTGCCACAACCGACATCGGCGATGCGCGCCGGGGCAAAATTGGCCGGTATTTTCGCCAGCAATTTTTCGCCGACCTGGCGCTGCAAATGGGCAACGCTGTCGTAACTGGCCGCCGCCCGGCCAAAGGAAGCGGCGACTTGCTGCTTATTGAGTCGGTAGGGATCGGCAATGTCTGCGTGCCGCGATGCAGAAACGATAAAATCCAGGCAACGCTGCACCAGCTGCTGTGGCCTCGACACATGGGGGACATGGCCAGCGCCGTTAACAATGGCAATTTCAGCCCCGGGGCTGAGTTTTTGTACTTGCTCGGCCACTGCCACCGGCACCAGTTGATCGCCAGCGCCAAAAATATGCAGTGACGGCACTTTCAGGGTTGCCAATAGCTCCCGGTTGTCCAGTTCCCCCAGCCAGCCCAGCGCTTCGAGCCAGGTCGCCTTGTTATAAGCGGCGCTGTGGTTGCGCAACCAGCGCAGCAGAGAGCGTTCGTCGCTATCGCCGCGAGCTTCGAGGGCGCAGAATTGCCGCAGGCAGCTGTCGGGGTTGTTGTCAAAATTGGTGTAGAAATCGGAAAATACAGGCTCAGCCATAGCTGTCGGCCAACCCGTCCGGCACACAAACGAGGGGTTAGTAGCCAGGGTTATGAGTTTTTCTACCTGTGCCGAATAGCGGTGGGCAAGCCGGGTCGCCAGCATGCCGCCTAGCGACCAGCCCATCAAAATACATTTTTCCGGCAGATTGGCGCCGATAATCTCTACGGCTTCTTGCCAGCCAGAGCAGGAAACAGAGGCTGAAAAACCGGGGATATCCAGGGTGATTACATCCAGCTGCTGCCGCAACAGGGGCAGCGCCTCCTGCCACACTCTGCTGTCATTACCCCAACCGTGAATCAGCACCAGGGGGGAATCTACCACCCGTTTGGCGGTGCAGGGGTAATGGTGTAGCGACAAATCTTTGGTCATCGGCAAGGTCACAACAGGTTATCCTCAGCAATAGCGGCAAAGGCGCTTTCGAGGGCTGACAGGAGTCGAGCAACATCGTCTTCACTGTGATTGGCATTCAGGGTAACCCGCAGCCTGGCGGTATTTTTTGGCACTGTTGGCGGCCGAATCGTGCCCACATGGATACCCTGTTGCCACAGGTACTCACCTATGGCCATGCAGCGCGACTCCGATCCCACCATTACCGGCTGAATCGGTGTTGGCGAAGGCATCAGTTCTAAACCCAGGTTTGCCGCGCCCTGGCGGAACTGGGCGACCAATTTTTGCAGTTTTTGCCGCCGCCAGTTCTCGGTCTTCACCAGTTTCAAACTGGCTCTGGTGGCCGCCGCCACCGCTGGCGGCATGGCCGTGGTGTAAATATAGGGGCGGCTGAACTGCACCAGGTAATCCACCAGTTCGGCGCTGCCAGCAATAAAAGCCCCGGCAGTGCCAAAACCTTTGCCGAGGGTGCCCATAAGAACCGGCAGTTCAGTTTCTGTGAGGCCAAAATGCTCGGCAATGCCGCCGCCGCTGGCGCCGAGGACGCCAAAACCGTGAGCGTCGTCCACCATCAGCCAGGCGTCTTTTTGGCTACAGATAGCGGCAATTTCCGGCAGTTTGGCGAGATCGCCATCCATGCTGAAAACGCCGTCGGTAATCACCATTTTGCGTCTGGCGTCTTTGTGGAGATGCTTGTCAAGGGAAGCCATATCATTGTGCAGATAGCGCTGAAAGCGGGCGCCACTGAGGAGACCACCGTCGAGCAGGGAGGCGTGATTGAGCTTGTCTTCCAAAACCAGGTCGCCACTGCCCACCAGGGCACTGATCACCCCCAAGTTGGCCATATAACCAGTGGAAAACAGCAGCGCTTTGCTGCGGCCACAAAAATCCGCCAGCTCTTCTTCCAGCTGGTGGTGCTCAATGGAATGGCCACAAATAAGGTGTGAAGCGCCGCCGCCAACCCCGTATTTTTGCGCCGCCGCGGTAAAGGCGGCAATCACCTCGGGATGGTTGGCCAACCCCAGGTAGTCGTTACTGCTGAACGCCAAAACGGCTTTGCCATCGAGAATGAGGTTGGCGGCCTGGGGTGACGCCAGCAGCTTGCGCTGGCGGTAGAGATGCTGACGGCGACGCTCGGCGAGCTGTTCGCCGAGCACTTCATTAAGGGACTGCATAGCCTAAACGGCAGCGTTATAAAACTGCCTGTCGTTGACCGCCTGATCAACCCTGTCGAGCAGAACCGCCTCCTGTTCCTCGCTATCGTTGTGTATGGTGCGCTGCTCGGGACGAATACCCAGACGCTTGAACAGAGCCATATCGCTATTGGCCTTGGGGTTGGGTGTGGTCAGCAGTTTTTCGCAATAGAAAATGGAATTGGCGCCCGCCATAAAGGCGAGAGCCTGCATCTGATCGTTCATTTCCTCGCGCCCCGCCGACAGGCGCACATGGGATTTGGGCATCATAATACGCGCCACGGCAATAATGCGGACAAAATCGAAAGGGTCGACATCGTCGACATTCTCCAGGGGCGTGCCCTTGACCTTGACGAGCATATTGATGGGCACGGAATCGGGCTGCTGGGGCAGGTTGGCCAGCTGTACGAGAAGGCCGGCGCGGTCAGTGTCTTTTTCACCCATACCGATAATGCCGCCAGCGCAAACTTTCATGCCCGCCTTGCGGACGTTGCCGAGAGTTTGCAAACGGTCTTCGTAGGTGCGGGTGGTAATAATTTCGCCGTAAAACTCGGGGGATGTGTCAAGATTATGGTTGTAATAATCCAGCCCCGCATCCGCCAGTTGCTGCGCCTGGTCTTCAGTCAGCATACCCAGGGTCATGCAGGTTTCCAGCCCCATGGCCTTAACTTCGCGCACCATTTCCAGCACTTTGGGCATGTCTTTTTGGCGGGGTACGCGCCAGGCCGCGCCCATGCAGAAACGGCTTGACCCGCTGGCCTTTGCGGCGCGGGCTTCCCTGAGCACGCTGTCGATGTCCAGTAGCTTTTCCTTCTCCAGACCCGTATCGTAACTGGCGCTCTGGGGGCAGTATTTACAATCTTCCGGACAGGAACCGGTTTTGATGGACAGCAGCGTGCTGAGCTGAACTTCATTGGGGTCGAAGTGTTCGCGGTGTACCATTTGCGCCTGAAACATCAGGTCGTTAAATGGCAGGGCAAACAGATCCAGTACTTCCTGGCGGGTCCAGTCAGTGCGAACTGGGGATGTGGCGAAATTGCTCATCGGCTTCTCTCTGGCAATTAACTGTTCTAAAAATTGAATGGCGCTGACTTAAGCCGTCATTCCCGCGTAGGCGGGAATCCAAGAGTCTCGACACCCGGAACAAACTGGATTCCCGCCTACGCGGGAATGACGAAAATCGTGGCTTTGACGTTAAGTCAGTGTCATTCTTCTAAAAATTGATTTTTATTGGCTTTTACCGTAAAAACCACTGAATTTTGTAGAGCAATTTTACCCGCAACACCTTATCTGTCAACCAAAACAACATTTTCAGGTTAACTGTTATGCCAAACGGAATTGGCGATTCACTGTTAAAACACCTTTTCCCCGGCCGCTGCCTGTGCTGCGACCTGCCCTCTCAGCGGTCGCTGGATCTCTGCGTCAGCTGCGAACGCTGTTTCCGCCCTCTGCACCAGCAGTGCTTATTGTGTGCGGAACCCATGATCATCAGCGGGATTTGCGGCCACTGTCAGCAGCAGCCCCCCGCTTTCAGCCGCGTTGTTGCCCCCTTTATCTACGGCCATCCCCTCGCACAACTGATCACCGGGCTCAAGCACGGCAGAAATCTCAGCGCCGGTCGCGTATTGGCGCACCTGCTGGCCGAGCACCTCGAAACCAGACTCAGTGCCCGCCCCGATTGCATCGTACCCATGCCATTGCACCGCAGGCGCCTGCTGACCAGAGGTTTCAACCAGGCTCGCGAAATCGCCAGAGGCGTAGCCGCAAAAACGGCCATACCTCTGGTTGACGGCATGGCGCGCCGAGTGGTTCACACCCCCATGCAGCAGAATCTGAATCGCCACCACCGCGCCAGCAATCTTCGCAATGGCTTTTCGGCAAGCCCCAGGGTTGCCGGGTTACATATCGCGGTGGTAGACGACGTGGTGACTACCACAAGCACTGCCAGAGCCATTTCCGCAACACTGGCGAAGGCCGGTGCGGAAAAGGTGGAAATCTGGTGTGTTGCGCGAACGGCACTGGAAAATTGACGCTGTCGCCGCGATAATCACTTTTTGCTACCTATGCGAACAGCCTGATGCCAGACCTTTGCCTGAAAACACTGTGGGACACCATCGTCACCGAAACCCGCGCACTGCTGGAACAGGAAGCCGTGCTCGCCAGTTTTCTCCACGCCACCATTCTCAGTCACAAAGACATGGCCTCGGCGTTGAGCTTTCACCTCGCCAGCAAGTTGGGCAGTGACATTATTCCCGCCTTGCAGTTGCGGGAAGTTTTTGATCAAGCCTTTGCCGCCGACCCCACCATTATCGAAAGCGTCCGCTGCGATATTGTCGCCACTTTTGAAAGGGATTCCGCCTGCCAGAATTTCACCACGCCGTTTCTCTACTTCAAGGGCTTTCACGCGCTGGAATCTTATCGGGTAGCCCACTGGCTGTGGTGTCGCGGCAGAACCTCCCTGGCGCTGGTGCTGCAAAATCGTATATCCACGGTTTTTGGCGTCGACATCCACCCCGCCGCAGTGATTGGCAAGGGCGTAATGCTCGATCACGCCACCGGCATTGTGATTGGTGAAACTGCGGCGGTGGGGGATTGCGTGTCCATTATGCAATCGGTCACCCTCGGCGGCACCGGCAAGGAAAGCGGCGATCGCCATCCCAAAATTCGCCGCGGGGTGCTCCTGGGGCCTGGAGCAAAAATTCTCGGCAATATCGAAATTGGCGAGGGCTGCAAAATTGCCGCCGCCAGCGTGGTGCTAAAAAACATACCCGCCCACAGCATTGTCGCTGGAGTGCCCGGCGAAATTGTCGGCAGCACCAACAGCGCCGATCCGGCACAGGAAATGGATCAGGGTCTAAACGGTTGCTGTGTTTGAAGGGAGAAGCACCGAGGCGAAACAAGGGGCAAGGGGGCAAGCGCCTAGCGCCGATCTTTCTGGTTACCACGCTCCCGCGTGGTAACACTGGTCATGGTCATAGGGTTGGCGTAAATTCTTGAGGTATCATCCTCGCCCATTGCAGCTTACCCGGCAGGGGATTGCAGGTTCAGGCCGCTGGAGTCAGGGCTTTTAGATCGCACAAAATCAAACTGAAGAGCCGCGAGAATCCCCCGGTTAACCGTCAAACGCCACCACCTGACCGATATTTTCCAGGTGCAAAAGCCCCATTAACAAGCGATCCACGCCGAGAGCCACTCCGGCGCAGGCTGGCAGTCCCGCCGCCAGTGCCGCCAGTAAGGCTTCATCGGCGATCATTTGCGGCTTTGCCGCCCCCTGGCGCAAGGCATTATCGGCAGCGAAGCGTTGGCGCTGTTCCTCGGCATCGGTAAGTTCAAAGTAACCATTACCCAATTCCATGCGGTTAAGAAACACCTCAAAACGGCGGGCAACGGGGTTGCCGTTGTCATCGGCTCCCAGCTGCGCCAGGGCAGCCTGACAGGCCGGATACTGGTGAATAAACACCAGCCCTGGCGGCAGTTTGGGTTCTACAACCAGACTGAAGAGCACATCGAGGAGAGTACTTCTGGATTCCGACCGCCAATCACCGCCACAGCAATCTGCCGCCATCTCCTGCAACAGGGGCACAGCGGCGCTATGGGGGTCGAGACCTGTACTTGCTGCAAAGATATCGCCGTAACTGGCAATGGTTACCGGCAACGGCTCTGTCGCCAGACTGAGAACCAGATCTTCGACTTCAGCCATCAACTGGTGCTCGTCCCAACCGGGGCGGTACCATTCCAGCAGGGTAAATTCCGGGCGGTGGCGGCTGCCCTGTTCCTCGTCGCGAAACACCTTGCCCAGGCTGTAGATGGCGCCCGCGCCCGCCGCCAGCAGACGTTTCATAAAATACTCCGGCGAGCTTTGCAGGTAGCGGGTTTCGCCGCAAACCCGAGCCTGGACGCAATCGATATGCAGGTCGGTAACGCCCCGCCGCCCCAGTATGGGGGTGTCCACTTCCATAACAGCCTGAAGGCTAAAAAAAGAGCGGATTTGCGCCAGCAATTCCGCTCTTTTTTTCAGGGTTGCCAATGGGGCATTGGGCTGCCAGTCAGTCCCGGGCACGACCCTGGTATTCTCCGGTGCGGGTATCCACTTTGACAACATCGCCAATATTGAGAAATAAAGGCACTTTGACGACAGCGCCGGTCACCAGTTTGGCGGGCTTGGTGCCCCCCTGGGCGGTGTCGCCGCGAAGGCCGGGGTCTGTTTCAACAATTTCCAGCTCGACGTGGTTGGGTGGCGTTACCGACAGGGGCGCGCCGTTGTAAAGAGTGACGATGCAGACATCCTGCTCCCGCAGCCACTGGGCGGCATCACCGACGATGGCCGCGTTGGCCTGGTGCTGCTCAAAGCTTTCCGGCTCCATAAAATGGTAGTATTCACCATCGTTGTAGAGATATTGCATATCCCGGTCGGCAACATCGGCACCTTCAAGACTGTCGCCAGACTTGAAGGTGCGCTCCCAGACCCGTCCGGTTTTAAGGTTGCGCAGTCTCACCCGGTTAAACGCCTGCCCCTTGCCGGGCTTGACGAATTCGTTTTCAACGATGGAACAGGGATCACCATCGAGCATAACCTTCAGCCCGGCGCGAAATTCATTGGTAGAATAGTTGGCCATTCTCGCCTCATTTGTCACTGGTTTAAAAAAGGCCGCTATGATAACCCAGACAACGCCCAACACCATAATGACTTCGAACACGCCAGCAACCACAGCCAGCGCGGCGGCCGCAACTGCTCAGGGCTTGGTGATTGCATCCAGCAAAGGCCAATCGCCCCAGTGGAAAATGGAGCTGCGCAATGCTGTCACCAGCAGCGGGGAACTGCTGAAATTACTGGATCTGGATACGAGCCCGCTGGCTGATGCCGTAACGGCAAAAAGCCCGTTTCCCTTGCGCGCGCCCCTGTCTTTCGTGGCGCGCATGGAAAAAGGCAACCCCGACGACCCCCTCTTGAAACAGGTTTTGCCACTGATTAGCGAAGAGGTGCCCGTACCCGGCTTCAGCGCAGATCCGCTCATGGAAAATGCTTACAACCCGACCCCCGGCATTATTCATAAATACCAGGGTCGGGTTCTGCTGATCAGCACACCGGTCTGCGCCATTAACTGCCGCTACTGCTTCCGGCGCCACTTTCCCTACGGCGACAACAACCCCGGCAAGCGCCAGTGGCTGGAATCCCTGGACTATATCCGTGGCGATACCAGTATTCGCGAAGTGATACTCAGCGGTGGCGACCCCCTGGCAACGGATGATGAGCACCTCAGCTGGCTGGTTGGCCAGCTGGACGCCATTCCCCAACTAAAACGCCTGCGCATTCACAGCCGCCTGCCCGTGGTGATTCCATCCCGCATCAATGACGACTGCCTGGCGTGGATGCTGAAAAGTCGGCTGAAATTGTCCATGGTTGTCCATATCAACCACGGCAACGAAATCAACCATGAAGTCAGCGCAGCCATAGCCCGGCTGCGTACCCAGGGCATTATGGTTTTTAACCAGTCTGTGCTTTTAAAGGGCATCAATGACAACACCGAAACCCTGATCGAACTCAGCGAGAAGCTCTTTGACGCCGGTATTGTGCCCTATTACCTGCACACCCTCGACCCCGTCGCCGGCGCCGGTCATTTTCATTGCGACACTCCGGCCGCCCTGACCCTGTACCGGGAATTGCAACGCCAGCTGCCCGGTTATCTGTTGCCAAAACTGGTGCGCGATGTTCCCGGCACATCATCCAAATTGATAATTGTTCCTCAAAACCCTTAGAACCTGTTGAAAAAAATGGACAAAATGACCATTACTGTTGAAAATCGGGACAGGCCAGCTTAAATGATAATTCATGGACGCTTCTATCACTGAAATCAATAGCTACATTGCCCAGCTCAGCCTGCCCAGGGAAACGTTCGATACCTTGTCGTTTTGCAATGCCTCGCAAAACGACCTCAAGGAGTATCTGGAGCAACTGCCCCATTCCAACCCCGCCGAACTCTGCAATCGACTCTACAAGCTGCTTCCCGAAGTGGCCGGGCTCAATATCCCCTCGGGCCGCAAGCTCGCACTTCTCGATATGGTGCAACCGGAAGCTATCAACTGCGTTTTGCGGCTTACCAAAAACCTGGTGCTGTCGCCAACCACAACCAAAAGCCTGTCCCTTTCCATTGCCATGCTCAAATACCTGGCGGAAGGCTATAAATCGGTACTGGTCAATGCCCTGAAAATTCCGGCAACACCCCCCAATTTGATTGTTTCCTCCAGCCATTCCGTTATTGAAGTATTGAGCCAAATACTGCTGGAATGCTGGGAATGCTACATTCCACCACCGGCGAATACCTGGAAAGAAATACACGCGGTTTACCAACTTGTTCGCCTCAGAAACCTTGAGTCCATTGCGCCGGGTTCCAGCCGCACCAATACAGGTGTTGCCGCAACCATCAGAGCCGCCTATGTGCGGCCGCTGCTGATGGCCTGTGCAGATCCCTCCAGATATGCGCCCCAGGAACTGCGCCAAATCGCCGCATTTCTGTCGACAGCGGGAAACCTGGTGGAATTTGCCCAGAACCACCTCGACGGCATTTTTGTTGTCAATGCCATGGGCGACAAAGGCCCCCAGTACAGTTTTAAGGTTGAGGGAACCACCAAGCGCCACTTTCATCTCAGAACAGGCAAACTGGTCAAACACATTGAAGACCGGCTGAGTTCGGGGACACTCACAGGCCTGCCCTCCAGGCTCGCCAGGGATCTGTGCCGATACTGGTCTGAAGAAGTTAAGCGCCAGGATCACCCCGTTACAGAGAACACCGAAATAACCCTGATTTTTGGCCTTGGCAATATCCATCGGGAACTCAGCGGCACCCAAAACCTCGATGAATACCTGCAGCAACTGGCGAGCAAACATCGGCACGGCAAACCCAGCCTTGAACTCGCCCAGGACAGCACCAGCAGCCATCGCGACATATTTATTGGCCAGACGAAAAAACCCGGCCAGTTCGACATTAAAGACAAACCGATTCTCTATGAGGAAAGCCAGAAATCCAAAACCCTGCGCAAATATATTGGCCGGCGCACCAACCACAGCGAAAGCGGCGCCCGCCTCGAGGTGGATGCCCCCTCAGAAATGCTCACCGCTGGCGAACTGGTCGCCTTTCAGCTCGGCGCTGGCCACCAGTGGTCTCTGGGTCTGGTGCGCTGGGTCAGGATTACGCCAAAGCTGACCAGAGTCATGGGCGTACAACTGTTTCGAGGCACCGTCGGCACCTGTGTCATATCCCAGATCACCTCCGCCAGCGACGGCAGTGAACAGCACTATCCGGGGCTCGAATTGAGCAGGGATGACAATACGGTGCTGATTGTGTCATCCCTGCCGTTTCGAGAATATGCCAGTGTCTCCTTTCAAAACCTGGCGGGGAAAAGAACGGTAAAGCTGATGAACAAAACCACAGAAACCTACCACATTGCCTGCTTTAACCTTGATAAACCCGTTTAAAGCTGAGACGGTGTTATGGCCAGAAAACCTCAGCCTGAAAAATTTGTCCCTGTAATGCTTTCGTAAGGACTCGCCAAAACCATGGAAACCCTAAGCAATATCACCGTACTTCTGGTGCACGACAATATCGATGAGGCAAATCGCCTCGTCAGCCTGCTGCGCAACGCCAATTACGTCGTCGACCCTCATTACGCCGCAAACGCAGCGGAGTTGAACAACAAAATCCAGGAGCGCAACTGGGAACTGATCTTGGCGCAATTTGCCGCCCAATCGATTCCGGCGAAAAATATCATTCATCAGATCAGAAGGCTCAACAAAGATATTCCGGTTATTTTTGTGGTTGAGGAATTTAACTTTTCCGACGCCGTCGAGGCGTTGAAAATGGGGGCTGCCGATGTGGTGCCCATGGATGAAGACCAATATTTTATTCAGACCATCACTCGAACCCTCGACAATCTCGAACAAAGACGCAAGCTGCGCTACTGGAAACGACGCTTTGCCGAATCGGAAGACCGCTTTGAAAGCCTCATCCTCAGCTCCCAGGATGGCATTGCCATTATTCAGGAGGGAACCTATGTCCATGTCAACAACGCCTACGCCCATTTTTTCGGCTTTTTGGATGCCGACAGCATGGTGTTATTACCCGTTTTTGACACCATCGACGACGCCAGCCAGGGAAGCTTCAAGAAATACCTGAAACCCCTGGATGAGCACAACGCCTGGGACACCGAGGTGATTCAGTTCGAAGGCCAGCGCCAGGACAATGTGGCCATCCCCGTGCAGGCAACCCTGTCGCAAATTGATTTTCACGGCGACCCGGCACTGCAACTACTGATCAAAAAAAGCTTTATGCACGGCGATGGCGAAGACTTCATCACCAGCACCTCAACCACCCAGACGGATGGGGTTGTCAGCAAAATTCGTCTCCACGATATGATCGAAGCCATCAATGGCGCCATTCGCCGGGCAGCGGGCAATGGCACCGATGCCCTGCTTTTTTATATTCAGGTAGATCAATACGAAAACCTGCAAAAACATCTGGGCATTGGCAAAACCGAGAACGGCATTACCCAGCTGGCGCATTTTCTTGACACGCTTATCCCTGAGCGCGTGGTTTTTGGTCGCATTCGCGAAGAGGCCTTTGTGCTGATTCTTCCCAGCAACGATGCGGAAAAAAGCCTTGCGTTTGCCAATCGCCTGGTGAAAGAAGTGTCATCACAGATATTCAAAACCGACAACAGCAGCTTTTCCTGCACCCTCAGCATTGGCATCACGTTTATCGGCGAAGCCACCGCGTCTGCAGATGAGGGCTTGACCGCCTGCCAAAAAGCCATTGCCGAACTCCAGGGCGGCGATGGCTTGGGCAAGCAGGGCAACGGGGTCAAATTTCACGAACCTGTACTGGAGCTTGGCGCCACATCCCTTTCCGATAACGACGCCATACGCATTGGCAAACAGCTGCTAAAGAAAGACCTGGTCACTGTTGCATTTCAGCCGATCATTTCCCTCCACGGCCTTAACGATGAACTCTATGAAGTGCTGATGCGGGTGGCGCCGGGGGGCTTGCCAGAAACCGAGCTGCCTGCGGATTTCATCGGCCGAGTGTTCAAAACCAGTATCGGCATAGATCTGGATAAAGCCGTCATCACCGAGGCGCTGAAAAAACTTGCCAGCAAGAAAAAAACCGCTCCCAACACCAGACTGTTGATGAACCTGTGCCTGGCCACCATCGAGGATGAAAAATTTATTCACTGGCTGCAAAAAACCATTGAAACCAGTCAGGTGTCGCCGCGGGACCTGATCTTTCAGATGCGCGAAATTGATATCAGCTCCCGTCTTGGCAACGCCGCCAACATGCTTGAACGCCTTCACAATTTTGGCGCCAGCACCGGCCTGACCCACTACGGCCTCGCCATCAATCCACTCACCATTTTTAACAAAATTGCGGTGGATTATGTCAAAGTTGATAGCGTATTGTCTGAAAAAGCCCAGAAGGATAAAACCGCGCTCACCACCCTGAACAATTTACTGACCGAACTGAAAGGCAAAAACTGCAAGATTATTGTCCCCCATATCGAGTCTGCCACCATTATTCCCAGCCTGTGGCAGGCCGAGGTGGATTTTCTCCAGGGCTACTATATTCAGGAGCCCAGCACGGAAATGGCCTTTGATTTCTCCCAGGAGTAACAGCTGCCGACACCGATAGAGCGGCTTTTACCAAGGCACTCTGTACAACCCTACTCGCCAGCAGGGTCGGCTCCCGAAAAACAAGTAAAACTTGTGAAAACTTGCCCGGCAGGCGATGATCCACGGCGATAGCCGCCTAAATATGGGTATCCCGGTCGCGAATGCCCATCAAATAGAGAACGCCGTCCAGACCGAGCTTGGAAATGGCCTGTTTGGCACTGGCTTTGACAATGGGCTTGGCGCGAAAGGCGATACCCAGTCCGGCAATACTGAGCATGGGCAGATCGTTGGCGCCATCGCCGACGGCAACCACTTGTTCTAGACTGATATTTTCCTTTACCGCCAGTTCCCTGAGAAGCTGCGCCTTGCGCTGACCGTCAACCACGGTGCCGGTAACCCTCCCGGTGACCGCGCCATTTTCAATTTCGAGCTGGTTGGCAAAAAGATAGTCAATACCCAGATGCTGCTGAATTTTGTGGCCGAAATACTCAAAACCACCGGAGAGAATTGCCGTCTTGTAACCCAGTTTTTTAAGGGTTGTGATCAGCTCTTCAGCGCCTTCGGTGAGGGGTAGTCTTTGCGCAATGCCATCGAGAACATCGGCGCTCAGCCCCTTGAGCAGCGCAACTCTCTGGGTAAAGCTTTCGATGAAATCGATCTCGCCGCGCATCGCCGCCTCGGTAATGGCGCCAACCTGATCGCCGACACCGGCCTCCTTGGCCAGCTCATCGATGACTTCGGCCTCGATAAGGGTGGAATCCATGTCAAAAACCACCAGCCTGCGGTGACGGCGGAAGATATTGTCTTCCTGATAGGCAATATCCACATCCATTTCCGACGCCAGTTCAAGCAATGTACTGCGGAATTCGTTGTAATCTTTGGGGGCGCCGCGCACCGAAAATTCAACACAGGCTTTGCTGTGAAGATCGATATGGTCAAGGGGGATACGACCGGAGAGGCGGTTAATCTTGTCAATATTGAGGCCGTGAGCTGCAGTGACCGATGTCACACGGGCAATATGCTCCGCCTTTACCCGTCGCGCCAGCAGGGTGATCAGGTGCCTGGGCTTGCCCTGCTGGGAAACCCAATGATCGTAGCTCTCCTCACTGATGGGCTGGAAGCGCACCTGCATGCCCAGTTTATGAACTTGGAAAAGCACGTCTTTCAGAACCGGGGACGACTCCGGATCTGTGGGGACTTCGGCAAGTATGCCCAGGGTCAGGGTGTCGTGAATCACCGCCTGACCGATATCGAGAATAGATACGGCGTATTGCGCTAGGGCACTGGTGACCGCAGTGGTTACACCAGGCCGATCTTCTCCGGTAACATTAATCAGCAGAATTTCCTTCACAGCACTGCACCCTTAAAATCGAGGTCGCTATTATAGGGTAGCCACTGGTAAGATAGCACGACCT
>Ga0265293_10000868_pt1 | contig 69997 bp, 90 predicted proteins | sample Munlanlewell138R_FD_192505 | JGI IMG/M metagenome (GOLD analysis project Ga0265293, IMG submission 192505) | Leachate microbial communities from a municipal landfill in Southern Ontario, Canada - Leachate well 138R | ecosystem: Engineered > Solid waste > Landfill > Unclassified | place: Canada... | reverse complement strand
CGCCGCTCCATTCTATTGCTCATTCTGCGATAAGATCGGCGTTGACAATTATTATAAGATCACTTTCCTACATCCTGGTGTCACACCGCATATCCTGATTGTCGATGGCGAAGATATTAAAATCTGCAATGAGCGCATATGGTATCTCGGGGATCGAGTGTACGTTGATGTTCCGATGCTCATTGAGCACCACCGTTAGATTTCAGCTTTTCCAGTTCAGCTCGCAGGGAGGCATTCTCGGCGACCAATTGGTCAATCTTTTGCAGCAGCATGGCCTTTTCGAGAATAGCCTGTCCTGCGGCCCGTTCAACATAGATCATATTTACTTGATTCTGACTCATTGTGTCCTCCCTCCCTCATTACTATGATGATGCGATTAAACCATGTTGCATTAACTTAGTTAGCAGGTTGTTGAATGTGCCTGAAATGGTTGCAAGCTGGGTATCGACTTCCCCGAAAGATGATGTCGAATACGAGATTGGCATGAAAGCAACAGCGGCTTTCTGCGAACCAACAACCTTGACATTGTCGACATACACTGCGTCATTCAGGTACAGTCTGGCGAAATTTGAATCTGAACGCCCCAGGTCCATCGTCACCAGCGGACGGAAAGAGGAGGTTGTGAGTTCCAGCCTGTCCTCATAACTGGACCAGAGCGTTGATCCGGAACCAAAGCGAAGCGTCGAGTAACCGCCGGTCGCCCCGAACACTCCAAAAGAGACTGTAGTGGCCGATCCCGACCAGATAAAAGCAGTTGCCCCGGAGGAAGTGTTGTACACTTTAAGGTTGGGGTTGCTTGCCGCCTCGATCTTTATCCCGCCCTCTGTATCCACCACCAAGCCATCTGGTGAACTGATCGTTATCACGCCACCCGACTCGACAGTTATAGTGCCGCCCGACTCTATAGTTAAGTCGCCTCCAGAGACTATAGCGAAGGTGCCACCTGATGCTATAGAGAGAGAACCTCCCGACTCAATAGTCAAGCTGCCGCCCGACTCGATGGTCAATGCACCTGAAACAGAAATCGACCCCGTACCGACTACTGTAATAGCCCCTGTATTCCAATTGATTTCTATTCCGTTGGTGGGATAAGTACTGCTTGGCTCTGTGCCCGTAACCACTCCCGACACATTGTTCGAGTAAGCGCTCGCATTGCCCGTAAAATCGAGAAACTTGATTCGATAATTCCATGTGTCGTAGCCGGGGTTCTGGTCAGTCCACGATGTGACTTTGCCTGCCTTGGTCAGTTCTGTAGTCGGGTTTGCACTCGCTCCCCGGTAAATGATCGTGTCTGACCAGTCCGTTGCAGTTGGTGCCGTCCAGGATAGTTTTATTTCCTTGACCTGCGCAGTTAGTGACAGTGTGGTTACGGTCGGTGCCGTTGTATCTCCAGGAAATACAGATCCAGGTTCATAGACCACCAATGCGCCTTTAAGCCCGTTGGCATTTACTGCTCTTGCTGCGTATTCGTAAATCTGCCCTGGTATAGGACCTTCAACTTCAGCCTTCCAGACGTATCCACTCGATTGCTGACCGGGAAACCAGGTGTAATTGTCGCTGCTGGATAGTCTGTAGCCGAACTCAGCTGAGGTGGCATTGACCGCCGGAATGGTAGCTGTGAATAGAATTACTCCAACTGTCGTGCCATCTGTCCCCTGCCTAGTGCTTAGGGACACAGATAACCCTGTTGGCGTGGCGGGTGGAGTCTGCGAGTAGTCCACATAATCATCGTCCACCGGGTCAGTGGGCAATGTGCCTGCTACGTAAGAGTAAATGCGTTCATCATATTTCCGAAGCAGCAGTTCGTATTCCGGGATTTTGCCGGAAAAGGCTTCAACCAGGAAATAATTGTTATGGTGTGCATGAAGGTCCCCGTCCTCCCGCCACAACCAATAAGAGGAAACCTTATCGAGTATATCTACATTCGCGCCGTCCTCATTAACCTTTTGCTTTACATAGGGATAACCTCTCTTCTCCCTCTGCTGCCAATAGTAGGCTATTCTATCAACCGAATCGGAGTTGCGAATATACGGCAGCTCGATTTCAACGTCTTGGCCAAAGTCGCTATTGACGGTGCGCTCGATCTTCAGTGCGTATTCCCCGGTCCAGGCGTTGTAACGGTATTTGTATTTGATCGCCTTGGTGGTGTTGTCCCTGCTAGGGTAAACAAGCTCCGGCTCATCGATAATGTTCACCGGGGCCGGACCATCAATCATCACCATCTGGTAGACTGGCGTACCGTCCATCTGGTAGACTGGCGTGCCGTCCATCTGCAACTCAGGGATTAGGTATTCGAACCCATTGGCGAAAGCCTGTTGGGAGGTGGTTTGCGCCTCATCGATCAGGATTTCCCACTCGTTAGACGTATTCTTCCGTATCACCGAGCCGAGAGCACAATGCAGCAGGCCGCCGCTGCCATACAGTATCTCACGAGCCGATTGCTGCTCTGTAAGTCCGCCGTCCGTGTAGATTGCTGCAAGGTGAACTGCCGCTGCTGCAAAGGATGCGGCATTGACCATTTGTCCTAGCCCGACAGAAGAATCCGAGAGCAGTGTCTTGATCACATTTGCGACATTCCGCTCCGCACTAGCCCCGCCGAAGGTAGAAGCGTAGAAGTCAACCGTTATGTCTAGCAGGTTGCCGCTATTATCTCGCCGCTCCGCATCGAAGCACACATAAGCGAAGCCGGGGAACGGGGAAACCTGCGAACCGTCACCCGTGGTGTAATCGCCCGGATCGACGACCACATTGTTAGCGTAAACCGCACCGACACTTTCAATCACACCCTTGTTGAAAATGAAATAATACTTGTCGTTTACCGTATCGCGGAAGACATAAACGGCCTTGACCTTTTTGGCATGTCCCCAATAAACCGGGTATGGTCTGCCCAGATCGACCTCCGGGTTGGTGATCGTGGTATCATTCACCAAGGCCGGAGCACCGTCAGTCACAGTGCGCCAGTCATCCGTCTCGTATACTTGAGCAGGCAACAGTGTCGAGAGAACATCATCATCTATTGCTTGGGTCTTGATCTCGACCACCTTGCCAGTAATCTTGATCTCACTCACGTTACTGAGCAGCAGCGTTGTCCGGCTGGTGTCCTCCAGATCGTAGCGCTCAACTTTTATTTGGCGATTGCGCACTTCCTCGCCCGAGTGAATCTTGCGCGACAGGAAGCCTTGCTTGTCCTCGATCTTTAGCGTTATATCGTTGGGCAGGACAATGCCGTCAGCTACTTCCTGATTTATCTCCGGCTCAGATAACAGCAATCGCTCAAACTCTTCAGTTGCCACATAAAGGTGCTCGGAGGATACCGTAACATCCCCGGAGGCGAGCGATAAGGTGATTAGGTAGCGATAATTCAAATTATTCAATCTCCGGTTAAGGTACTACTATATCTACTTGGACCCAATTTCCCCAGACATCAGAAGTCCCGGAACTCAAGCCACGCCGGAACCACATTTGTTTTCCGGCATCTCGCGCCCGCCCGAGATAGAGCGGCGGATTTTGATTGAGCCTGGGTTTCTGAGGTTTCTTAGGTAAAGTGTTGGCATTTGACTACCTCTCGCCTAGAACGATATATAATCAATCACGACGATAGCCTCATCTAGTTCTTGACCACCTCCTGAATCAGATTTCAGAAGAGATAGCACATGACCAGGGGCAAGCTCTCTATTCGCGTTGACTCCCAGTGAAGTAGGAACAAAGGCGTTGAAAGCAGTCCCTCCAGTGACCTTCGTTGTCTTAGAGGCGGAACACAGCGCGGATGTTCCGGTTCCATCGGCTCCTTTGTTGAGTACATTGAATGAGATATAGTCAGTATCATTTTGGGTTATGGATGCAGCCGGAACCAGATAGACATTCATCACATAGATACCGTTACCGGATGCAACCAAGATCGGCACCTCATCGGATGTACCTGCCGCAAGGTCTGCAATCTTGACTGTTTCCAGCTCCCCGACTATACCAGTGTAAGCGGTTGCAAGTGGATATATTGCAGCGGTCTTATTGTTGTAAAACCAGTTACCCTTGATAATCCCAGTCACAGTGTCAGCAGGGCAGTACAACCCATAGAGCTGAGTCCTATTATCACCAGTCCTGGTGTCATATACCTTATTATTAAGTATCTGTATATTAGAACAGGTATTTAGAAAGAATATGCCGTAACCAGAACCTCCAGTGTTATTGTTATACACTTTATTATTGACCACTGAAATTCTATCTGCGCCATTGACGTAAATGCCACTTACAACACAGTCTGCTATAGTATTGGAGATGATTTCAATATCATTTGCGGTTGTATAGATACCATGCGATCCACTCCTGTAAACTTTATTATTTTCAATATGAGTAACCCCAATAACAGGCTTATTGACATAAATCCCGATAGAGCCGCTATGCACTGTACTCAATATGGTATTATTAATTATTGAGTTATTCTTTGGCGTCCCGTAGGGTGTATTGACACTAATGCCGTGGTAATATGATTCTATTGTATTGTTATCTATTACATTATCCCAACCAGAACTTTTTATGCCAAAGTACACAATACTTGTGTATAGATTTTTAACAGTATTGCCTACAAACTTAACATTTTGACTGGGAATTAAAGCATAAACCGTATCAATAGTGACAGCGGCATCCAGGGTGGCACTGACCGAGATCCTAACCCAATATTTTTCAATGCTGTTAATGGTACTGGCAACCCAGTCATCCGGTGCGTCATCCCAATACATTGCTCCGGTTTGCCCTAAAGTCGCACCGGAAAGGGAAGTATTATCGTGAGCTTTTGGCATGGATTCCCACGCCCCATTCCAGTATTCAATGGTTGCAACTGAGGCGTTGGCGTTTACAGTTGTCATCACAAAATGCACAGCCCTGAAAGGCGCATCACCTCCTACGACAATCCAGTCACCATTAGCAGCCGTATCAAACGAACTGATGTCAGCTACTCCAGCCCCGTTGATTTCTGTAGTGTAGTTGGTGTAAGATACCCCATTATCTACAGTCTTTTGCAAGGATGGATTGACATTGTGAGTTTCAGACTTAAACCCTCCACCCGCACCATCAACAACATTGTTGCATACCACAATATCCCTACATCCACCACTTACATCCACTCCAAGCCCTGAACCATTAGAATTCACTATTGGAATCTGGCCGATATTGATCATATGGCAGTTGGTGACAGATGAATCAGTCAACTCATTCATTCCGACACCGTGCCCGCCGATGTTCTCAAAGGTGCATTTGTTAACCCTTACTCTTGTTGTTGTGTAGTGTGGATAATCTTCCCCAGATGTTCCGTAACTGAGGATACCGGCCAAATACCATGTGCTGAAATAACAGTCCTCTATCTCTATGTCGGCTACAGCATCGTTGCTTGACGGCTGAAACCAGATGCCGGACATGGTGCCATTAGCCGAAGAATAGGGCTGAGTTATGTCTGAATCGCCAACCAGCGAGAGATTACGGATAGCAACATTCGTTTGATTGGTGAAGACTATGCCGTTAGTAGTTTCCCTGTCGGGGGAGCCGGCAAAGGTGAAGGAAAGAACCGATGAAGCCTTATCTATGCCGGTTAATGTGGTGTTTGACCGTGGAATGAGATAGCCGCCGCTCAGATCTATTGCATAGGTGTTAGAACCTATCAGAAGCGTACCACCAACCCCAGACAAGCTCTCCCAGGCATAATTGATTGCATTCAGGTAATTTCCACTGCCATCGTACCACCACTCTGGTCTGACCATGCCACCTGTCACAAAAACCACTTCACCGCCTGTTGCATCGAATAGTTGTTGGCGGTGATGTAATGGGATTTGGTTGCCTAGTGTCAAGGCGTTGCCATCCGTAGTAATGACCGCACCGGGCACAAAATCTATGACACTACCGGAAGCCGAAAGGTTGTGCGCGCCGGTCAAGGTGATATCACCAGTTATCAGGATCAGCGGGGCATTGGCCGTAATGGCTGCTGCAAGTCCGGCCTCTGTGTTCACGGCTGCACCGTTGCCTATAACAGTAGAGAGGTCGTTGAGGTATAGATAATAAGACTGACTGGCTGAATCCACCCTTAGAATGTGCGCGGACGAGTCAATCGTATTCCCGGCATTACCACCTGACATATCCCATAATCCGCCCATCTCACAAAGCCTCCATAAAGTCTATCCGATTAATTTTAGAGTAGGTTACGTATTGATGCGTATGCTCAAATGCGCTTTCCCGATAACAGAACCAGAAATCCTCTTTCGTACCGCTTATATTGGTGCACATGACGATCACCCTATCTTTCGGGATTGCGTTGAGCGCCTGGATCTCGGAAAGGTAGGTTTTTAGAAATGGATCAAATTGGATTGACCCGCGCCACTGAAGGTTATCGCCCAATGCATAATAAGAGCCGCCGCCGGGGTATTCCAGCTTGCCGGTCGGCGCGTCGGACCATTCCTCAAATTCCCAATCTGGATTCTGCGACAAACTCCACTGGCTCGTCGAAGCAATAATTGCAATGCGCCCGATGCGAAAATAGGCTGCACTGTCAGTCGGTGTCTGTGCAGCAATTACCAAGCGCACATAACGAAGGTTGGTAAAGCCGCTCGGCTGCCATTGGTAGGCATATCTGTGCATGATCCCGGTCAGTGCAGTATTGGGCTGCACCCAAGGTTTTGCAACCATTTTCAGGCCAGTATTATTTACGGTAGGTGCCCCCCATGAATCTGTGGTATGGGCTTGCAGAGCGAAGTTGGTGAAATTACAGCCATCCATCAACATCAATACATTGCTGTAAGTATTCCCGAGGTCGAATACTATGTTAACCTCAGTTATGACTTCCGAGCGATAATCCTGCTGGATATTGCCATACAGCTTGAGGTTGGTAGCCGGATGATTCGAGTCCTCGGAGCTGGGCGTTGCCGTGTATGATATGCCGGGAAGTGCGAAGAGGAAGTTGGCCATCGGTTAAGCCCTCCCGCTCGCAACATCTTGCAGGAGCTTGCGGCCCTTGTGTTTAAGGTAAAGATCGAATTGTCTTGTCATTTCCGCGCTCAATTTCTTTTCGTCCACAGTGCCGGAAACCTGGATCACCGGCGCATAGGTGATGTTAGCGTTAATATCGCCGCTGGATGTGCTGCTGCCACCATTGTTATAAGCTGCCGGGATTACCGCTTCGCCAGCATGCAGCATCGCCAGCCCGGTTTGAGGTACATACGGCGTACCTACATCGTATGATGCCAGCCCAGAAATGGCTTGGTAGATATAGTACAGCATAGCGTATTGTTCATTTCCTATGCGGTTTGTCTCGGCGGTGAGAGAATATTGCTCATTCGCTATACGGGCCAATTCCTGACTCCAAAGATTGATATCGTGCATTTCGTTCAACTGCAATAGCCCAGTATCCACCACTCCGGCTTCCAGTAGCTCGTTGGTGCCCAAAATCCCCTCCAGCGTCTGTTGTAGCTTCTCGGCCTCCATCTCATAGGTATACTCACCGAGTTCTTGAATCCATTCCAAGTGTTGAACCATTTGGGCAGCCAAGGCATCAAGCTCGGCTTGCATGGCCTCATTGAGTTCATCTACACCGGAGTCGATAGAATCTAGTGCATCTTGCATGGCTTCATTTAGCGCATCGATCTCATCTCTTAGAGCTTCCTGTTGGTCATCAATAGAGGCCAGTTCTGCTTCCATAGCTTCGTTGAGGTCAACCAGCTGCTGAGTTAGATCTTCGATGCTGGCAGCTTGGCTTTCTGCGTCAGCTTGGATATTCTGCAAGGCATCCAGCACATAATCATAAATCTGCTGATAACCTGAGCTTGCGACATCAGGATAGGCTTCCCCGGCTAGTCCCAGCAAGTCTCGCAAGGCATCGGCCAGCTCGGAAGCATAGTCTGCCCGTTCCTCCCCACTCGCCCCTTGCCACAATGCCATGAGCCGGTTTACTTCGCTTTGCGCTATGGCCAACCGCTCGAACTCGTCTGTCGGGTTGACTTCAGTCAGTAGCATGTCCATAATCTGATCGTGAACTTGGTCCACCACCCTGGCAAAAGCCTCTGCCACGTCCAACAGCTCCTGTACTGCGTCAATCTCAGCTTCCCAATACTCTTGGCGCTCGTCTCTCAGGTCATCCAAGGCATCAATCTCGGCTTCGATTGCCTCAATCTGAGCTTCATAACTAGCTTCAATCGCATTCCTTGCTGCATCCGCCGCCGCATTTGCAGCATCGATCATGGCTGCATACTTGGCGGTGATCTGGCTCACCATCGCGTTATACCAATTCATGGAGGCGTCGATCATGTTCTGCAGATAGCCTAAAGCAGCGGTATAGTCTCCCATCGCAAAGGCTTCCTGGAAGTCCGCATAAGCCTGCTGGTTCATCTCGGAGGCGATACTGGCGAGCTGTGTGAAGTCTTGGGTAATGTCGGCAATCATACTCTCAATCTGATATGTCCATTCCAGCATCGCCCACTGGACATCTTTTATTGCCCGTATTAGATCACCGACAATTACATTGACTTGTTGTTGGTAGCTTTCTGTGACTTGATCGACCGCATCTGAAACATCTATACCGACAGCGGCCAGTTCATTCAAGGTGTCTATGGTTTCATCGTATTTCTCATTTAAGTCATCTAGCACATCTTGATACTCGTTACCTGACTCTACATCCCAATTCCCAGTGATATCGGAAAGAATTTCTTGCACCTGCTCGTAAAAAATTGTAAGTACCCGAGCAATGCCTTGGGCAGCTTCCGCTGAGGTAGTTTCAAGCTTACCCAATGCTTCTATTTCATCATCACGCCACTTGACTAAATCTTCGTATTCATCAACGTATGCCTCTATCCCGCTGGCATCGAAAGCATTATTTAGATTGTCCAACCACTCGGTATAATTTTCTGCATCGTCAACTACCTCATCGACTCCCGTATAGAAGGTTTGGATGACTTCAAAAAGCTCTTCAATAATCGGACTGATCGCCTCTAGCGCAGGCCCGAGTTGATCCATAATGCCGGTGAACCCAGTTGTCAGGTCGATTGCGGTAATATCCCCGGCAACATAGCTGGCTATCAAGTCGTACAGATTGCCGAAGTCGGAGAAGGTAGAGACGATCAATTCATTAAAAATCTTATCCATAGCAACTTGGGTCAGGGCCGCTACAAGGCTTGCTTCCATCGACTCGATAAAGGCTTCCTCGAATGTATCAAGGTTGAAATCATCCTCGATGGCCGCCGCCAGTGCTGCATCAATGGCAGGCATCATCAGCTCGCTGGCGAATGTGAGTTGATTTTCGAGCAGTTGGTAGGCTTCTTCCTCGCTCATCCCCTCACCAATGCCGGCGATAAGTGCTTGCGCAAAAGCATTGACCATCTGGTAGCCGTAGTCGCTGATACCCCATGACTCCATCTGCGCCATGATCTCTTCGATTGACCACCCGGCAGCCAGGTCGTTCATGATCGTCTCGATTATCGCGCTTGCCCCCTCTGCGCCGTAAATCTCGGCAATGGCAGGTTCCCAGGCATCGGCTATGCTTCGGTCGATGCCAGAAACCAGTTCGGCCATGCGCTCTAGGCCGTCAGGAATGATGTCAAGTGTTGAGATCACCCGCGCCATCGTCGCGCCGATTTCCTCACCTTCGGCCTGCAGGTTTTGAAAGAAATCGCCCAAGTCTTCGAACGGATCGCCACCGGCTTCGAAGAAAGTGAATTTAAGGTCGTTGAGCGCCTGATTAACGTCTATCCCGGCCTCTTGCAGGGCGTACAAATAGCCCACAATCTCTGTAATTTGTTCGGCAAGCTCACCCTCTTCCATGCCGTACCATGAGAGTCCAAGCCCCTCGAAGAACTCGACATTGAAGCCCATGCCCTCACCGAATACGGCATCTGCTATAGCATCCGCATATTGCCGCCAGAAGTCGTCCAGCCAGCGGCCGGCAAGGTCGGTTACTTCGCCGATCTCGTCCTCACCCTTGATCGTCCAGTTGGTGGCGAGATCCGGGTTGTCTCTGAGTATCTGCCCGATGTCGACCTTGAAGGCTTGCTCCAGACTGTCAAAATAATTCTCTATCGCCTTTTCGACCTCGGCTTTGGCGTCATCTTCTATATCTCCACCAATCTCCCAGCCTTCGGGGCCGATGTCCATTTCGATTCGAGGCTCAGATTCGAAAAGCCCTCCGAAAAGAGAAGAGAGCAGGGATACCGCTGCTCCAATGGGAGCAAGAAACTGCATACCTGGTATAAGGCTCGCCATCATTAAGCCACCACCAAGCACCCCGCCACCGCCGGAAAGCCAATCACCTTCCAGCAAGTCCATAACGCCGAATGCCGCTGAAGCTAATCCGCCAAGCCCTGTGATCACACTGCCAAGAGTGAAAGTGTATGCGTTTGTGGCATTAGCAGCGTCAAGAAAACCAGCGTTCAACAAACCTAGCGACCCGGTTGAGCCTGCACCACCACCGAATGTAAATAATTCTGTTCCGAGAATCCCGGATAACCAATCACCTTTTAAAAGGCTCCCCAAACCCAATAAATCACCTAACCCACCACTTCCCCCACCTTGAATAGCCCCAACTGAGGCATTCACAGCAGCCGATGAACTACCCCCCGCGCCAAACAACCCACCAAGTCCGGTGATATCGAAAATCACAGGTATTATTATTTGCTGGGTGGCTATCTTGGCAATGGCGGCTAGAATCGCGTCGGCCATGTCTGAGAATACTTCCTCGATATCGCGCCCGTTCTTGACAACACTATCAAATACATCCCCTATGGCGTTGTAGAGGTCATCGGCCAACTGTACGCCGAGATCGAAGGCTGTACCCATCTCCCGACCAAGCTCTCTAAACCCATGAGCCATACCGTCCAACAGGCTACCGGTTTTCCTCAGTTCGTTGTACTGCTGCTGGTACAGGTATATTTGTTCCTGCATTGCTGTCTCAGCAGCACTGATCTTATGAGTAACGTCCCTCTGGATTCTGAGTTCCTCAAGCTTGAGGTCTATCCACTGGTTTTCCGCCGTGATCTGATCCCGTATAGTGCCTGTTAGCTGCTTATACTGGACATTCAGTTCCGCTACCGACATATCCTCTTGAACTTGCTTCAGTCTCTTCTTGGCCTTCACCGTTTCATCAACTACTTCATTGTAATCCTCCTGAGTCTTTTTTAGGTCCTCAAGCTTCTGCCTCTCCTCATCTATCTGATCCAGAATTGTCGGGTCCACTATCTTGGCTTTCTTCAACTTCTGTTCAAGTTCAACCAAGCTTTCGTAAAGATCGGTGACCCCCTTATCAAACTCCTCCTTTAATTGCTCCCCCCACTTCTCAATCTGCAGTTCTTCAGGATCGAAAGTTCCCTGCAGCTCTGCCAGGTCCCTCTTCAGATCCTCCACAGCATCATCAAAACCACGGAAGAACTGATCAACGTCCTCCATAGTCTTTTTGGATTGCTTGCCTGTCTTATCAATAACCCCAGGTATAGGCTCCATAGCCTTGATGAGTTCACTGGCTCTACTAGCCGCATCCTCCATTCCCCTGGCGAAAGCAAGCTCTGGGTTCTGAGCATCATCAAAAGCCTGCTCTAACTTGTTCACGGCCTTTCTGGTAGGTTCGACAAATTCTGGAACCCTGGCGTACTCCCTACCAAGCTCATCCAGCCCATCACCGATTCCCTTAACCAGCGCCTTAAACTGGGCCTGTAACTTAGCTGAGGTTTGGTCCCCAATCTGTAGGAGTCCAGAAGCTGAGCCCTGGAAATCAGACACCAGAGAACCCATAGCATCCTGGATACCCCTAATGTCGAAAGTAAACACACTGATTAGCAGGGACCCGATGTTGGTAAAAGCATCTGTCACCAACCTAGCTGCTTCATAGGCTACCTTAACCACCAGGCCGAATCCCTCAGAAGCCGCAAGTACGATGTACCCAAACACCTCACCAATCGCCTTCCCCATGAACTTGAATGTGGCTATTACATCCCTACCATAATCCCCCATCGAGGCAACAAAGATACTCCAGTTAGTGGTATTGGCCTCAAGCGTGTCCTTAGTGTCCCTACCATAGTTACGCATGGCCTCAGCCGCTTTATCAGTCTCCTCCTGTGCTGAGATAAGGAAGTCAATAAAGCCGAAATTAATGGAACCCAGGATTGCTATCAGGTCCCCAATAAAATCAATCAGCTCCCCTATTACCTGCTTCAGCCCATCAATGGCGGCTTCATTGTCCTCTATCCAACCGATCAGGTCCTGCATGGCAGAGGTTGAGGCTTTTACTGCCTCTTTCAAGGCATCCCCAAGGCCCACATCCAGTAACGTCTTCTGCAACTCCAACCAAGCCGTAGACATGCGGTTGAGTTCGGCCCGCATAGTTTCCCCAGCCTCTCCCACACTACCAGCCATCTCTTTGCGCATCTGGGCGGCGAACTTTGGCAGGAAGTCTTCAGCCAGCAACTTACCCTCAGCCATGAACTTATCTAGTTCCTGGGTTGTCATGTCCATAGCCCTGGCTGCTATCTGAAAGGCGCCAGGAATTCTTTCACCCAGTTGTCCTCTGAGTTCTTCAGCCTGCACCTTGCCCTTGGACATGATCTGCGTGAGGGCTCTCATGGCCCCCTCAGACTCCTCAGCCGACAACTGCATAACGGCCGCAGATTCCGCCACAGCAGTCCATACTTCCCTAACCCCCTGGCCCTCTACCCTAGTGCCTCTGGCCGCTGCCGCAAAGCTCGCAAAAAAATCAACCGAACTCTTTATATCCAGCCCCAGCTTCTCTGCTTGCTGGCTGACATATGCGAATTCCTTGCTGGCTTTGCTGGCTTCCCCGGTGGCGAATTTCATCTTAATGGCCATCGAGTCCAGGGCTGTGGCAGTGTCCAACAATCCCTTAACTGCTGCTCCTGCCACAACTCCAGCCACCGCTGCCTTCAGGCTAGTAAAGCTGGCAGCTACCCTGCTCACAGAGCTTTTAACCCTACCGAAGTCGCTGTCCATTTGTTTGGTAGCATTCCGCACTTCTCGAACAGCGTTCTTCAGCGGGGATGTGTCTGCACCGATCTGGTAGAGCAAAGACCCGAGGTTCAATCTATCGGTTCCATTTCTCGCAGAAGCTTGTCAATCCTGGCCCTGCGTTTGCTGTTGGGTTTGGTGGCTCGTTTTCCGATACGCTTCACTGTTGGGGCATCCCCCTCGAACACCGACACACCCTTACCGATGCTGGAAGTAATGGTTTGAATCGTGCTGCTGGCCACTCCCTCCTCCACATCCTCGCTCTCCAGCTTCTTCAACACTTTGCTCACCAGATCCCACTGCTCCAGGAACTCGCCCGGGGGTGGGAGCTTGGGCCTCTTCTTGGTCATGGCAGTTGCTAGTGCCGCCGACCAAACAGCTGAAACCAACCTGGCAAGTTCCCACTCCCTTCTGGTGTGTCCGATTGGCTCCAGCCTGTCGTAAGCCATCCACTCCGTTACCTCCTCACTCGACATTTCAGTGAGCATCCGGTTTGCACTGGGATATCCCAGCTCCAGAGCTAGCCTTAGATAAAATCGTCGCTCTGGTCTTCTTGCGAGTTTTTTGTCATCTCGTCCACATCTTCTTTGCGGTACCCGGAAAGGCGCCTGGCCACATTAACCAAATGGTCCAGGGCTTCTGCACTTTTCTCGTTCAGAGCCTCAACATCCTGCAGGCGGAAGATGGGTTGGTCGTCATAGTCCACCACGGTTTCAACCAGCATCTCTGCGCGGAATCGCTCCCAGTTCTTCTGCTGATCCTTGCCCTTATTGAGACCCATCTTGGCCTCGAAGCGACCACGCTGCTTGCCGGTCATTCCGCGGACAACGACACCACCATCACCCCACCAGTAGCTCATGTCCACGAATTCCCGCTTAATGTCCTCAGCCTTCAGGATCTGGTCTCTGCCGAGAATCTTAGGTTTGTCTGCTGCTACATCCATCTGTTTGATCTCCTTCCGCTTGGTTTTCTGAGTTGGCTGGTAGGGGGAACCGCTCCCCCTAGAACCCAGCCACTCAGGTTTAAAGGTTCACATCAATTAACCACTGGTCTCAGTCGGGGCTCCGGTGATCTTCAGGGTCAGGCTCATGGAGAGCTTGTCATCCGGGCTGATGTCACCAACCGCAATGTTGCGGATGAACGCCTGGAATTCCCAGGTGTACTTGGAAACCGCCCCAGCCTTGATGTTGATTCGGAAGTCCCAAGAGTCTGATTCTTCCTCCTGGCTCTCAAAGATGTCGCGGAACTTGTCCCAGTTGACTACGGTGAAGTTCATGTCAACGGTGATTTCATCTCCATCGCGGAGCGTAGGCAACCAGGTACGATAGCCGCCTGTGGTGTCGAGTGAGGTGGTTTCCACCAGGTCCCTCGACCATCCAAGACCGCTGATCCGATTCACCTCTGCCACAGCGGTAAAGGTCTCACCACTGTGCTTGTCCCCAATCAGGAATTGGGTGCCAATAGGTACAAACGCATTGCTCATCTAACCCTCTCCTTTCGTTTTAACTGTCAACTACGTTGACCGATGCATCTCTATGTTGAAGGTGAACCGGGAACGCCCCCGGTCATCCTCTCCAATATCTACAGGACCATTTACCACCCGGATTAGGTGGTAAGTATTACTCCCAACCGATCCGGTATAGGCATGCAGAGAATCCATAATTGCCAGCACAGCAGCCTTGGCAGTTTCCTTGTTACCGGCCTTGCGACGGACCCTGATCTGGCAGCTCGGGTACTCCCAGGAGTACTCAAGCTCTGGTGGGCGCCAGGGAGAGGTATCATATACGGTGATCACATTATCCAGCACCTCATCCCCATCAGGCTCCCTGTGCACATGGATATCCACCCCTATACTGCCATAATCCAGGGTGTTCAGCAGGGTTGCTATGTCTCTAGCTGGAGTGTAGTCGGTGATTATGTAGCTCATCTCGCAGCAAACCTCTTAATTACGTCTACAAGCTTCTTTTGTTTGGCTCTTATGGCATCCTCCATAAACTTGGCCTTACCGGAGGGGTGGTGGGCTTCCAGGTTCTCATGTACTTCTTCCGCATAGTGGGCCGTGCACCCGATCTCACAAAACGGGTAGCGTTTACCATCAGCTCTGCTCTTGGCTTCACTCACATGACCTTGGTGCTCTGCGGCCACCCTGGCGCTTGAAGCATCTCTGGTCTTGAAATTACCACCACCCAGTTCATTTGTTCCCCCTTTACCGCTTACCAAGTAATGACTGCCTTTGAGGTTGCCTGTGTCTACCGGGGTATTTTCCATGCTATCCCCCTTGATCTCGGCCATCCCAAGGCTAAGGCCCTTCTGCACGTCCCCCTCAATTTTGCCTATCTCGCGGTTCAGGCGCTTTAGTACAGCATCAAGGTTGGTTTTGCGGTAAACGGTTGCAGCCATTTATTTATACCCATGCCCTCCTAAAGAACTCCTGGCCGCTAAGGTCTGGGATCTTGTCGAATTTCTGTACCCTGTAAGCTGTCTTGGTATTGGCTGGGGTAACTGCGCTGTCAATATCATCCAGATCCCCCAGGTACAGGTAATCCCCAACCTTAACATCCTGGTTCACCAACACTTTTGCCAAACTCATCCGCTGTTCGCCATTCACATCCGTAAACATTTCGCTCACATCATCCCAGCGAACGTCTATCTCCACCGGGTCCTCCCATAGCCAGTCCCCGTAGCCATCAGGTCCTAGCCTTTTCCAGTATACGGCAGTCTGATTCAGTGCCCAGGTATAGTCCATTACCTAATCCTCTTGCCAAGGTAGACCAAAGCCATCAGGCATTCTCGTTCCGAGAATCGGAACATGCTACTATTACCGCCACCCATACCCACATCAGCCAAAGTCCTTATTTGGAGAACCAACCGAAGTAAACTTTATCAGGCGCCGCAGCCCAAGATCAGACAGCTTGTTCCCATAATCGAGCAACAGCACTTGACTCCCGTATGGAGTAGTAGCCAGCCCTATCCGATAGTTTGGCATAAGGGCAAACCTCTGTTTTGGTCCACCGTCAATACCCTGCTCTGTAACCGCTGATCTGCTGGGGTCTCGTATGGATACCAGATGCGCTGAAAACCACCTCTCAATCTCCTTCAGTTCTGCCTCGGTGTAATAGTTAGCACATTTACCAGTAACCACAGCATTTGCAGCAGTAATGAAAGGCGTAACCTCGTCTCCTGTGAGAACGGTATTTATGATCTCTTTGACTTCTGCTCCGGTAACTCGATTTGCCATTGCCTAATCCTTCTTCCAGCAATCCACTGGCCGCTCAGGTTTTCCCGGCTCACCTTTACAGCACCAGGGACAGCAGAGGTACGTGCAGCCCTTACAGGTCCTGTAGACCCGGAAACTCGGACACAGGGTACACTTTAGCCTAGTCCTTTCACCCGTTCCAAAGTTTGGGGTCGACAAAATCCTTGACCTCCCGCTCCCGCCACTTCAGGCCGAAGCTCTCAACCAACCACCGAACAATCCGGTATTCATCCCAGTGCATCGCCCGCACCAACTCATCCGGCCAAACCTCAGTAATGTTCAGTTTGGTTTTGTGCATGGCGTCCCACTGCCTCTTGTGATGATCTATCCACTCCTGCCAACCTTCCCTGGTTCGGTACTTCCGCATGAAACCTGTGTGCAGGCAGGAGTCTATGATTCTTTCGTCAGCCCTGCGGACTATTACCCAGTTGGCAGCAGGGAAGGCTTCGGCCCACTTTGGCCAGACCAGACAAGCCTTGGCTCCCTTATACATCCAAGGGCAGGAACCGACATAACCCTGATGCTGGATAGCAGAAATCACCTTTAGCCGCCATTCTGGCCCGAACTTCCTCAATGCCTCCTCGGATAAGTCCGGCAAAGGTTTCTGTCCCATAGGATCAGCCCCGATGGAGCGCAGGAAAGGTTTAGTGAGCTTGTCCCGAATGTATTCGTTCTCAAACTGCCCCCGGCGATTGTGGCTGGTTGGGCCGGTTGTCTGTCCTATCCAAGCTCCACAGATGGCGAGGATACCAGCAGTGAGTGAGGTACCGGAGCGGGCGCAGCCGGTAACAAGGATTGGGGAGTCTGTGTAATTAGGCATCAAATGATCTCCCTAGACTCGAATTTCCCACCCACGGTCTGTCGTTCAATATCCCCCTCATCATACTCCACATACATTTCCTCAACCATAATGCTGTCTTCGTAGGCCCGGAATTTGTGCCACTGCCCAGGCTTCACTATGAAACTCTGGCCCCCGCGGAGTATGGTCTCTTTCCTGCCACTGATCTCCTCAGTCACTATCCCGACCTTACCGTCCACCAAGGCGAATACGTTGTATTTCTCCCGGTGCCGGTGCCAACTGCACTCCATCCCTAGCTCAAGCAGCAGGACAGAATTCGCATGAGTGCTGTCCTGCCGTATCAACCACCGCTCTCCCCAAATCTTTCTAGTGCGCTCCATTTCCTCTCCAATGCTTGCCCATCCACTCCAGATGATCGACCTCATGGGGCCTTGGGCTACCGTGGAACCTGACTATGCTGGCCCCGTTCTCAAACCCCCCATCCACTTTGTAACTCAACACTTTCCCCGGCAGAATGTCCTGCCAGTAACCCGGCTGTCTGATGACGCAGGTACTTACAGCCTTGGCCAGGAACTTTCTCTCGCTGCCTCTGGTGTCCTGCTCGATCAGCCTCTGGTTGTGTTTTAGGTAGCTCACCAGTCCGGTTGGCTCCTCACTATTTGGATCGAACCCAATCACACTGCCGCCGATTGCATCCCGGTAAGCCCCGCGGCAAGTGATCATTCGGTCCCGAGGCTGAAAGAACTCATCCAAGCTCCCTGTAATCACCAGGTCCAGATCGAGCAGCAGCACCCAATCATAGATTCCTAACCCTAGCTCAGGATCAAACGCTCTGACCTTCTTCAAGTTCCACCGCAACCCCTCCCACCACACTGGCAAAAAGGAGTGGTAGAAAACCTTGCCGCAAAACAGCCTACCAACATAGTCCCAATTCCGAGTATCCGTAACAACCCAAAAGTCTACAGGAAAGCTCGTGTTGCGCCTCACCCCATCATACAGCCGCCTCACGTACTGCCCGGCGAGGTATGGGGCTGATTCTGGCCATTCCCCGTAGAGAAAGCTCACTGCCGCTACCCGTCTCACTTCTTGCCGCTCCTCTTTTCCTGCTTTGTTTTGGTCGGAGACTTGGGGAAATTAACCTCCGCCTGCATCCTTTCGCTCAACTTGTTCCCAGGCTCCCATTCCACCCCATCCGGTATCTGCCCGCCAGTGGCCGCAAAGTACTGTTTTAGCCGGTAGTCCATCCGCTTCCCCATCCTGAAGCACTCTTCCAGCAGCTCATTGATCCTACGGCGTATGGGTTCTGGTAGATGCCCTGCAGCCTCAATATTTATATAGGACCAGAGGACCCGGTGAATGCCGCAGATGGTCTTGGTGTAACCAGGATCATCCTCCATCCGGCCCAGTTCCTTGAGGCAGGCCTTGGGGTTGAGTTGCCATTTGTAGGGCTCATTGCCCATAATCTAGTTCCTTTTGTACCGCTTTTGCCGCAGCTATCCATCCCTTCTTTACCAGCTCCTGGCAGTCATCAAACTTGGGCAAAGCAGCATTCGTAATAGCACTTTTCCAACCTGTAGTAGCACAGTATGCTTCGTATGCAATACGGCCGAGACCGTAATCTGCAGATTCGGAAAGTTCATCAAGACAAATTTTAGTATCAAGCTTATCATGACAATTATAGTCTCTTCCCATTCCCATTTACTACCTCCACAAATCCCCTATCCAGTCATATTTCTTCTGCAGCCATACTTGGCTAGGGTCATATTTGCCGTTGAAAAACACGATCTTCGCATCCTCCGGCAGCTCCCCAGGTCTACCGATATCCAGCTTTTTGTTCCCATCCCCATCAATCACTATCCGGCTGCGGCTACGTCTTACCTGCGTATTGAAATTGTAAACCCCATCCCGGATACTCCACACCTGCTCACCTGGCCACAGGCAGGCGGACACATGAGCCTGGTCTGTGCCTATGTACTTCATCCCCGCTGCCTTCTGCACCGCCTTTCCCGGGTCCGTCTTGAACTCCTCCCAGACCTTCTCTCTGGCTCCTGCTTTCATGGCCCAGAGACTCCCGCAGTAAGGTGTCCGGCGCCGCCACTTATCCTCCCAGATCCTGAACTCATCCCATACCAGCAGCTCATCCAGGTTCCCGGTGATCACAACGTCTATGTCCATGCTCACGAAGCTCTTACCGAAGCACACCAAAGCGGGCATCTGGGAGAATGCCTTGAGTCTCCTATAACACCCCCCAAGCTCCTTGTACTCCCCAAAGTGGCGGTCGATGTTGAGAGTCCTAACGGCGCTATCCAACCCGCACCGGTTATCCGTCACGCACACCAGCTCAAAGGGCCTGGTGAGGTTCCTTTCCAGCATCCGGTAAAGCCTGTTCACGTGCTCACAGCTAAATGCTGCTCGCTTCTCCGGGTGCTTGCTTTTGTGCTCGGGTAACCACTTCCAGCACACTATGGTTAATGGTTCTTTGCTCATTTCCCCCTCATTTGTAGGCATACCAAACCGTACCGCCCTCAACCACGCTCGGCTTCCTGCCCAGTATCTCGTCGACCGCTTCCACCACCCCAGGGTACTTCTCCTCACAGTAATCATGACCGCACAGAAGCTTATTTGGGACTTTCTTCCACAACCCCAGTTCTTCCCTGATATTGGCTGTACCGCCATCCAAAAACACCATGTTAACCTCCAGCCTGCTAAGGGCTGGGTGGGCTAGGTGCTGAGGCAGCTCAATTATGTTAAGATTCGGCCAGTGCCCGAGGCGCCGCAAAAAGGTGGACTTCCTAACATGATCTTTCTTGTGCTCATCGAACAGGCTATCATCCCCACCGCCCTTAATCGGCATCGGCCAGTAATCCACACAATACACCCGACCACCGAATTCAAAGCACTCAAAATTCCCGACAAGTAACGCATGAGAAGAGCGGCCGTAGGCAGACCCGACTTCAATAATCACTTGATTCTCCCTGGCCCTGAGGTACAACCACTCCAGCTCAGGACCATTCATCCAGCCTGGTATGTGTACCAGCGGGTATGGGTATCTGCCTCTGTGTCGTTTCAAAACACTCTCTCCCACTGAAATCTAATGTGCCTAGTCGGTTTCTCTGCTCTGCTACAGCCTTTGTTTTCAAACCTGGAGCGGTAAAGCTTCCGGTACTTTTCCCGATACTCCGGAGGCTGGCTGGCATCCGGTATCTGATCCCTGGTCCAGCGAATCAGCATAAGCTCCTGTATGTGCTCGCGCTTGGCCACCCGCTCAAGAGCCCTGGAAAATGGTCCGTCCCCGCCGTACGTACCACAGTAGTCCTCATCATACCCACCACACTCCCAGAACTTCTCCCTAGTGACGAGGAAAGTGTTGGGGTGGGGCTTGGGCTTACCGTGAATATCTGTCATGAGGTCGTACTTGAGATTGCCGTCCTCCTTTTTCACCGCTGTCACTCTCTGCAGGGTATAAAACTTTCCCTGATCCAGCTCCCTACAGAGCAACCCCTCAATGCTTTCGACTGGCAGCACGTGATCGATGTCGCTCAGGAACAACCAGCCATCCTCAGCTATCTTGGCTCCCAGGTTTCTGCAGCCGTGTTGATTCCACGGTATGTCCCTCAATACCCGGTAATGGCTGAGAGGGAAATCTGCATTCGGGAATCCGTGCTTCTTCAGCACTGGCATGGCTGGAGTCTTGGGGCTGCAATCATCTATCAGAATAATCGCTATCTGCTCAAGCACCTTATCCGGCAGAGCCAGCCATCCCTCCAGCTGCTTTTTCAGCATACCGGCTGAATTGTAATATGGATAGATCAACGTCATCATTTCCAGTACTCCCCGATCCATTCGTGACCAGCCTCCAACAGTACCTTGTTTTTGCCGCCCTGGATCATCAGCACCACTTTTGTTCCTTCCGGCGGTAAGTAGACCCCTTGGCCCGGCAGATACTTATGTACCCATCTGCTTGGGAACAAATCCACCCGCATCGGCAATGAAGCCAACCATTGCTGATCACCGGCGAACTTGGTAAACGGTACGTGAGAATCGGTCACTAGATGTTTCACCATTCTGGCCTGGTCCGAATCTGTCCTGAACATCATGACCGAGCTGTTGAAATCATGCCCTCGCATCGGAACCCCATTGCTTGGAGCCACGCAGAAGTCAGAGGGAAAATCTACCAGTTCCCCTAAATGCCCAGTCAGCACCACATCCAGATCAAAATACAGCACCCAAGGCGCCTCTAACGAAAACAGGTTGAGCTTATGCCACCACAGAGGCACGTTGCCCGGTACTTTGATCCTCGGCTTAACGGTCGGTATACCGTGCTGGCTAAGGTCCTCTTTAGTGATGCATATGAACTGGTATGGATGGATCATCCCCATACGCCTAGCCACCATGCTCCTAAGCTTCAGCACCCATTCCTCGGTCCGGTAGGTATCGCTCTTTATCCACACGCAAGCTACAGTCAGCATCAGTATGGATTCCCCGGCTTATAGCCTGGATCGGTCGGCCTGTGGTGCCAGACCTGAGGGTTGTAGTCGAACTCAATCCCCCACTTTTTGTAGAACAGTCCAAGATGCCCAATATCCACAGCCCACCTGCCATTTTGTGCCAGGTCTGCCGCCAGCACCGTTGCTGTTGGGCCAACACATAACAGAAATATGGAAGACTTGGCGTGCTTCAGGCACTCCTTAAAAATGCTCGGGTACTTCTCCCAGGCCCCGACAGACGGGGTTTCCACATGAGCTATGTTGCGAGCCTGCAGCATCATGCCATCGGGAGCTGCCCGCCTGGCCACCCCGCGCACCAGCACCACATCCCTACCTCTCCACAGCTCACTCACTACCCCCCAATAACTAGCCCACTGCATGTAACCATTCATATCCCCACGGCTTACGTAGGCTGAGCCATAGATGTATTTATTGTCGGAAATTCGGAGAAACCGGCGCCGCATAGCATCCACATAATCCTCTTTAACATCGATAAAGTACCTGCCGCTGTAAACATTGGGGATAGCCACCAGATGATTTTTCATTCTGGAGCGGAATACGGCCTTGAGCGCTGCAGCCAAGGTGTCCACCCACACCTGACTGACGTTGCGCTTGCCTTCCATGTGCTTTAGCTCTCCATCCCCGTAGCGGCTCAAGCTCTTACCGTTCAGCACCTGGTAAAGGGTCTGCCACTCATTCATGACTGTGGGGACGCGGAAACCGTTTATGGTCTTCCCCAATCGCCTCTCCTCTTCAGCAGCCTTCTTTGCGGCCGCTATCATTCGCTCGGTCAAGGCCCTTTTTCGCTCATCGGCTTTAGCCTTGATCACTGCTTTGGTTATCCGTTTCCTTGCCATCTTACCTTCCTGTGCAGACCTGTGGGATTCCAGCTATCATCCTTATCCCTAACCCACCAGCAGAGGCGCCTTGCATCCGGCCTGCAGAGGCCGGTAGGCTCAATCAGGTATGTTTCCTGATACCTGGCCCAAGCCCCGTTAGGGTGGTCCACCACGCACTCCTCCCCAAAGAACAGCCGCACAGACTTAGCTACTCCGTGGTAATTGAGATCATCACCACCCATCCAGCCACCGCTCTTTAGCCGGTGCCACCAGCTGCGGATATCCAGCCAGCAGCCTGGGTACCTGTGATTCCCATCTATCCAGATGAAGTCCAGGGAACCATCAGCGAACTGCCTCACTGCCTCCTGGCTGTGCATGTGGAGAGGAACAACATTCGGCATATGTCCGAGATAACCAAGGAAATCCTCTGGTCCAGCCTTCCACTTACTTTCCTTGTCCCACAGATCGACCGCATAGATGGTTATATCCTTGCCGCTATTAAGGGCTTCCACCACAAGGAAAGCCGTGGAGCAACCAAGATGGCACCCAATCTCAACAAATATTGCTGGGTCTGGGGCTCTTTCAACTGCCCTGCGATACAGCCCCGCGAAGTGGAACATGCCAGGTATGGTACGGTAAAAGTGAGGCATCGGTTCCTGTTGTTTGGTCCTGTTAAAAATCCTCACCACCCCATCTCCAATAATTCCTCCAGCGGCTTGACTGGAAATATATCCAGAGCACTCTTAGGGGTAGCATTGCAAATCTGCAACCCCGTAACCTTCATTGCGTCACTCATCGGCTTGAGAAACGGCATCATGGAATTCTGGTATATCTGTGGCCGCTCCTCAACCCTGTGGTAATCATGCCAGTTGTGCTTGCCCTTCCACATCTGCATATCAAATCCTAACAGCACCACCCTGGAAGCTCCAAGCAAGTAAGCGACATTGATTGCAGCCCCACCACAGCCCCGATTCCAACAGACAGTATCCTGCTCTACAGAGAGGCCAAACCGGGCCTCGTCCCGCCGTAGTATCCATAGCCAGTTCCATTTCTCCGCCCGCTCGTCCAGGAGCTGAGGGACCAGGCTGATCACGTTTTCCCGGTTCTTCCACTTTGCCACCTCATCACAGTTCCACATCCACCAGCGCCTGTCTGCAAACACCAGCCAATCCACCCAATCCCCCAGCCGGAAGGCGTCATTGCACCCCAGTACCGGGCGGTCGCGGATGAGCTTCAATGGCAGGTGGTTGATGCTAGGGCCTCCACCTATCACAAACACGGTCTGGCCTTCGTAACACCTAGGGAGTGAGTCAAACTCATCCCGGATCTCCGGCCTGAACCAGGCTAACCAGCCTCCGTACTTCTTATTCGATTGTCCTAATCCAATTGTTTTCCCCATAAATAACCTCAGAACGAATAACCGAAAGCCAGGAAGTCACTCAGGTACCGTTCCCAAACCAAAGCCCCAAAGTAATCGTCATAATACTGCTGATAGGGCTTCCTGTCGGATCGCTTTGCCCGGTCCAGGTGGGACGGCAAAGTGAGCCTGCAGAATTTTTCTACCGTTCTCCTCAGGTAGGTCCATTCCTGCTCCAAGGTTTCCAACTGCAGAATGATGTCTGGGATCAGCTCCCCTCTATCGTCGGTAAGGATCTGGCTGATGGGCCTGTAATGAATATCCACGTGCCTTTGCTCCGCAATATCGTTACAGATTACCCCAACCATCTCCCTGAACCCGATCTGCTTCGGAAACTCGTGACAGCCCACTCCCCGCACATTATATTCCCAGTAGCTAACCAGCCGGTCATACGGGTTGCGAACTACCGCAAACTTCAGGAACCCTGAGCCTTCCCGCAAAATCTTTTCCTTACTCCACCTTGGCCGAAAACGCTTGAATTCTTTCAACTCCAGCCCTACCGCTTTAGCTATGGCCTGCTTAACAGTGGTGCCTCCACACTTGGGCACATGGAGGAAAGCCAGCCTGTATTCCGGGAGCACCAGATGTATCCAGTCAGGGCTGAACATCACAGCAAGTCCTCCAAGGGCCAGTAGCTAAAGGGAGTACCCTTAACAGTGTTCCACACCAGCACCCCTAGCCGCTCCAGATCCTCTCTCACCTTCTCCATCGCCAGACTGACCCCGACATAATACTCGCTGCCTGGAGTGACTAGCCTGTCCGCCTTCATCAGATCGGTGTATTCCCTGTGCCAGTTGAATCCGTGCCTGATAGAGCAATCAAACCCTATCAGTATCAGCTCCCTGGCCCCCATCAGGTAAGCAATATTGATAGCCGTGCCTCCGCAGCCCCGGTTGTAGCGGACAACGCCTGGGTCCTCGCTTATCCCCCAGTACTTCCGGCTCTGGAGGCGTTTCAGGTGAACCGCATAACCGTTTTTTTCATCAACCGGCCTGCCTGGGGTTGGAGCATAAAACACTGGGCTATCCATAGCGAGCAGCCTTGGTCGGAACAGGTTCATAAAGCGTTTATCAACCACCACGGTTGCCTTAACTATTCCTTCCGGTAACAGGAACCCTGCAGCGTTGCAAGCCACAACAGCCTTGCCGCGCAGCTTCTCCCAATCTACGTCAGCCGCCGATGGTCCCCCACCAACCACGTAGGCCCTGCCGCCACTGGCAAACAGCTTGGGTACCTTCCCCCAGCTCATGGTACCTAGCTCCTTGTCCTAGTGCGGCGGGTAGTAACCTGTTGCTCCTCATTAATAGGCTCGGCCTCTTCCCCGACCAACTCCCAACCATCCATCGAGTACGGATAGCCAGGAAGTTCCTCAACCCGGTTTACAGTCAGCTCATCTCCGGGCCGTAAGGTCTTTAGGGAGGCTCTGCGTTGCCTGGCCCCGCCCTTCCGGTCCATCATGTGCATCTTGCCGCTTTTTGCTTTTCTTCGGTAAGTCAGCATGGTAAGTGTTCCCCTCCTTTTGTTGGCCGGGTATTTGCCCCCGGCCAGGGCGCCTCACTGTTAGCTGGTGGTGCCAAGCACAATGCCGCACTGACCGCTGGAGTCACTGCGGAACTGAGGAACCATAATGGCCATCACCTTATACTCGAACTGCATTCCGCCCATAGCCTGCCACTCAAGCATCATGGGCTGGAACCCTACCACCATCCGCACCGTTTCCGGCTTCATCTCGATCATGATAACGTTGTCATCCGGTAGCTTGTCTGCGACTTTGATAAACTCAATCCCGCTGATCTCAAGCATCCGCTGCCGGATCGGCTTGTCGCTGGAGGTCTTGAATTCATCATCGAGCACGGTTTCGTATGCGGTTGGAATATACACACCATACGGCCCGTAGTGCTTGTCGTCGATCAAGAGCTGCTTCATGTTGAGCAAGTCCTTCAGGACTTCTGTCCCGGTGATGCCGGAGCTTCCCCAGTCCGCCATAGTGGTATAGGTGTTGCAGCCAGTGAAGTTACGGCATCCGTAAATGGTACCACCACCATAAACAAAAGTAGCAGCAGTTGCAGTACCGGCAGGCCCGTTGAAGAACATATTCTCGATGTACTCAGACACATTCCGGCTTGCCGCAGCCGCCCGCAAGGTATCCAGTGCCGTGCCCCGCTTCCTCGATGCCGTCAGAGCCCGAATGGTCAGGCTAAAGTCATCATGGATGATCGGGAGCGGCAGGTAGTTCATCGTGAACTCAGGCCGGTCACTTCTACCCCTGGTGATGGCGTCCATACTCATAACCGCCTCTCCAGGGTGGGTCATGTCCTCATACTCAAGCACGGTGGTACCCAGAGCATTAGGCACGTTCAGCACCAGCCCTTTGGCCAGCACATCCCCAACCGCCACAAGACGCTCCTGAGCCACCATCAGCACCACATCGTCATACAGCTTCCACTCATCCTTGAGCAGCGTGGCCGCATTGACTCGGTAGTTCTTCTTGTTAATGGTAATGAACGCCTCAACACCCTTGAACAAGTTGTCTGTGTCAAGGCCGAGGTCATTCGCCATCAGCTCCAGCTCTTTCAGGTTGGCCTGGATCACTGCCTGCTGCTGATCCATGTTCACCCAGGGGCGCAACGCCTGATGGTTCATACCGAACCTCATCAGGTTGTTGGCCAGCATAGGGCTCATGGTGTTCATGAGCTGGTCAGTGCCAGGGCTCCATGCTCCAGACCGGGCATTCACCACATAGGGCTGAGCCACCAAACTCGCTTGTCCACTCATCTCTTTAAACCCTCCTTCAATATGTTCTGGGGCCGTATTAGCCCTGATTATCTGATTCTCTGGGCCACGATCCGCACTGCGGTAGAGCCAGTAGAGTTGTCCACGGTTTCTTTCGCCACGAAGTTTGCACCGCTGCCTTTGTCGGCACTGGTATGCTCAGCAGCGCCCAAGGCTCCAGGGCTCTCGTACCCGGCAAAGCTCAGCAAGCTGGTGCCTTTGGTAACGCTGTGGCCCGGTGCCAGATAAGCAAACACTTCTGCACCAATCGACACCCAGCGAGCCGTTACCTGCCGGCCACTAATATAAACGGTGTCGATAGTGCCACCCTCTTTGTCGTCCTCTACCGCAACCAGCAAAGGACCAGGAACCTCAGACTCATCCTGCAGCTCAAAATCCCCATCCGAGGTGAACTTGAGAAACATGCCAGGATAAATCCCGGACTCACCTGCCGGAGCCTCCTCGGAAGGCGAGAACTCCTGACCTTTCAAGAAAATCGTTTTGTAGCTGTACGCACTCATCTCTTAAACCCTCCTAAATGAAATGTTTTCATCAGACAGGCTAAACTGCCGATTTGTTATCTCTTCCTGCTCTCCTTACAAGCCTCGGCGAGGGATTGCACCACCAAGGGCTCAGGGTCTTTGGGCTTTTGGTCCTGGCCCAGGTTAGTGAAAGGCTTCATGCCGAAAAACCCCTGGGGCTGCTGGTTGGTATCGGGCTTAGGATCATCCGCCAGAGCAGACAGGTTCTTCAGGGTATTGGTGTTCATGGTCTGAAGCTGCTCTGCGGTGAACTTGTTGCGGGGATTCTTGCTGATGTTTTCAATCAGCTCAGCCCGCAGCAGGTGATTGTGAGCCAGGCCCTCCAGAATGGTGTCTGCCACTTCCTTCGGCATGTCTTTCTGGTTCATCAGCCAGGACTCGGCGGTAATCGGTTGCTGCTGATCCGGCTTAGAATCTTCATTCTTGGGCTGCTGTTGGTTGGGTTTGGGCTCCTCCAACACCACCACATTGTCCGGGGGAGTGACCAGTTCCAATTGCTCCTCGTTCAGAGTCATAAGCCACTCCCGGTCCTTCTCCCCAAACCTACAGCGCTCGCAGGCGATGAGGGCATCCACTTTTGCCTTGATTTTGTCACTCATTGTACTGATCTCCTTTTCATTGGTCTTTATGGTCTCATAGGTGACTTTTCTTCTCACCTCTTCGGCGTCTGTCCCAAACGTGGCAGAACCGTTTTTATCAATCTCATACGAAACCCGGAATAACCTGGAGTAACGCCGTGAGCCTTCGTATCTGTTCTCCTCGTAAATGACTTTCTTTTCCTTCTGATAGATGGCCTCAATGTAGACATCTACGCCTTTGGAGCGTTTAGTATCAAGGGCTTGGATAAGTGCTTTTCTGACTTCATCATCCGACATGGAGTTATCGAAGAATTTGGTAAAACCAGATTCAGGTTCTTCATTTGCTCTTAGCCCACATCCATCCTCCCAGTTACACGCCCCCTCACCGCCGGGCAGCAGAGCCAAGTGATCCGGCCGGAAGTTCATCATAACCCCTGAGTATTTGACCCCATCCAGCTCCCCACTGACTGTCTGAATATCCCCCCAGAGCCCGGTGCTGACCTCTAGTCCCTGCTTCTTCCCCTCGTAATACTCCAGTACCTCAGGGCGAGTGGTTCTGGTATGCTCAATATCTACCCAGGCTTCTGCAATCAGCTTGGCTTCATCAGTGAACTTCGTGTTGCGGAGGATACCAAGATGGACATCCTCTGCCACAGATTCATCATTGGCTGAGATGTAATCCCCATCACTCCCCTTGGGATGGAACAAGGTGACTGGGCGCCCGTTCCACGCTCCAGGAAACTTGCTCACCTCATCCACCGAATACAGTAGATCATTCATGACGATAGGGGCGGCAATCATGGTAACCGGGGCAACATAGTATTGTCGCTTTTTGTAGGTTTTGATCTTAGCCTGGGCGGTGTCTATATTCGCCGTTAGTGGTTGGAACGTTTGGTTATTCATTTCTTTTCCCTTCCTCCTCTAACACTCTCCTGCATATCTCTCTAGCCTTATCGGTAGCCTTGGCTGGCATCCCCATAGTGGCTGGTATCCATGGCTTCAGAGCACACCGGCAGTTAGGTTCTCCCAACAGCGGATAAGCCTCCTCCTTTGTGTACACCCTTCCATGCCTGGTCATGTGGGTGTCTCGAGTGCGGCTGTCCTGCGTTGCGTTCCACTGAACCAGTATTACCTCTCCAGTCTGTTCCTCCAAGGAGTAATACTCGTTCAGTGCCGCCTGTTGGTGTACGTGGATGGTTTCGGTCCTGGCGATTAAGGTGCCTCTTGTCAGCCCAACCTTATCCACCCTATCCGCTATCAGAGCCCCTATTTCCCGCGGGTTCTTCCCCTCAGCCAAGGCTCTTGTAAGTATCCGGCTGATCTGCCTGTCCATCTCAGCCGTAACGCCTTTAAGCTCATCAAACACCCTGGTATAAGCCAGAGCCAGTCTGTCAGCGTGGAAGGGCTGCATCATTATGGCAGAAACCGCCCCACCGGTATAATCGAACATCGGGGAAACCGCCCCACCCGGCATGCCCAACCACTGGGCCAGCTTCTTATCGTTCTTCTTCACCTCAGCCAGAGCCTGCTTAATTCCGGACTGATAAGCCGACCTCACATACACATTGCTCCAAGGCTCCCCCATCGGCCTAGCGGTAGCAGACCTGTAGGTAATCTCCAGCAACCCTCGCTCTTCCATCTCCTTTAGCCACCGCATAAAGGCGTCTACTTTCTCATGGCTCCAGCGGTAGGCCCAGGAGCCTGAACTAGCAGGCTCCAGGGCTGCGTGGACTGACGGGACTTGGGCTAGGAGCTGGCGAGCGGTACCAGGAGTCACATCGGGGCGGCTCAACCCAAACCCGTCGTTGTCCACAACTGATATTCTGATAACTCTCTGCAGCTCCTTAATCCTCCGCTTCCAGTCCGCAGCCCACCTGGAACGCAAGGTGAGCGTCCTGGTAGGATCGGCTTTAGCGAGCTGGTTAAAGAGCAGAGAAGTATAGCTAGTCATATTTCCCCGAGCCAGTACTTGATTTCTTTTTCCCGCCTGTTCTTCAGCCCGTCCCACTTCTTACCGGCAGAGTACACCCACCGGCGCATCTGCCTTGGTACATCCCCCAGATCCCCAGCCACTACCCGCTTCCACAGAGTAGAGCGCCGGAAAGCCACCGCCCCTATATTGAAAGCAAAGCTCACTAAAGCATCCCGCTGGTCCTGGTTGAGTCCAACCGGGGCCTGCTGTCTTAACACATCAACTATCAGCCTGAACCTTTCCAGATCCTGCTCCAGCAGACCCCTAACCTGTTTGTCCGTCAGGCCATCCGACCACTTCACAACTTCCCCATTGATCGATATCTTGCCTGAGGACAGCTCAGACTGTGTCAGTCTGTGCCCCACCCCGATGGTCCAGAACCCCGATGAATCAGGATAAGCACGGTTCTCCCAGCTTTCAGCATCTACCAGGAACTTCAAAAACTTGTCTTCCACTACTTTTCTCCTCAAATGTTCTGCAGCTGTGACATACCCACTCACCATTACTCCTGACCAGACTGAACCTAGCGCACTTTTGGCACAGGTTCACCGGCTCTTCCTCCCTGTGTGGGTACTTGGCCCTGAGCAGGTCCGTCCATGAGTTCTTCTTCATCGCTCAGCGAATCCTCCAAATCTTTGTCCCAAAGCTCTTGCAGGAGCTTCTTGCACTCCTCAACAGTCTCCTGACTTTCTCCCATCACTTCCCGTAGGAACACTTCCGGAGGCATCACACTGTCAGAGCCCCCTTGTGTGTATTTGGATAGAGCTGAAGCCTTCTTTTCGCTGATTTCTGCCAGCACCTGCTCGCTGAGAGCCCTGGCTTCCTGCCACTCTACCGTATACTCGCCCTTAGCTGGCGGCGCCAATACCCCTTTGGCAATGATCCGGTCTATGAAGGGGCGCAGCAGAAATGGCTCAGCCCAGTTCTGCTGTCTCTCCTCAATGCGTTTGTTCCAGTTTGTTTCATCCTGCTCAGACGCCAGCTCTCCACGCTCACTGCCTACCAGAATCCGTTTCGGTATGCCCGTTGTACCAGCGATCATCTCCAGCAGGCTCTCAACTATCGGCCTTGGATCTCCCATAGTTGGAGCTATCTTATCAATCTGCAGCCCCTGCAACACCAGGTAGCGCTTAAAGCCGTGAATGAAATCCTCAATCATATCCTTACCGGCGCCTGAACCGGTGAATTCGGTGGTGTCAATGGTAGTGTCTTTGTCACTGGTTATCGTCATCCCTGGAGGCCACTGCTGGAAGAAGGCTTCCGAAGCTGCCCCCAAAGTCTTCCGCAGATCCAGTATGTCATTCAGCACGGCCTTCAAGCAGGGCTCACCTTCCAGATCCTCCTCCAGCACATCCTCAGCTACGTGCAGCATCCTGGACCAATGAACGATTACTGTGGTAGTAGGAAGGGCATGATTCCCTAGCATCGGCATGGAAAACTCCAGCTGGTAAAGCTTAGGTTGTCCGTACCTCTCATCCCTCGGATCTGTTTCCCACTCTTGTACCTGCACCTTGCTTTCCCCGAATGGATAGAGGTACAGCAGCCGTTCCCACGGCTCCTTGCCCTGCAGTGCACCAACAGGGTCTTTCATCTCATCCCAGGCAGCTCCGTCATTAAACCCGAGGAACAGCACAGCATATTCACCAATCCTTGCCAGCCTATCCACCCGCTCCAGGTAATGGAACACCCTGCGTTTCTCTACCAGGGATTTCCAGGCCAACTCGAAGGCTGTGTCCTCCTTGTTTGTCCTGTCTTCGGCCACTACCGGCTGGCTTCTCCAAGTGGCCTGTGGGTAGGCGTTGACAATACGCTTGGCTATCCCACCACGGCGATACTGGTGGATATAATCGTCATAGCTAGGGGCCACCGGCCAGCCGAATATCTCATACAGCCTGCGGTCACCACCGTAGCTAGTGCCCTCCTTAGCCATGATATCGGCACGAGTGCGGAGCAGGGCTGTGGGCCAAATGGAGGACGAGGCCATTCGGCTCATCTTAGTTACCAGTGATAGAAGCTCCCGATATTGACCATCCCTGCTCATTTATTTCCCCCAATTTGGCCAAGTAATACTTTTACCTGCTCATATTCCTGTACTCTGAGAGTACGAAACTCATCAAACTGCTTAATTAGTTCATCGACCTTCTTCTCCAGCCGGACGTTCCAGGCTTCATGACCACCATCTATCAATTCATTCCGCTCTCTGCAGCCTTTCCGCCAGGTACTACACTCATCTTTGTAAACTACCTTCTCTGACTTGTCCTTCAAATCCTTCTTAATCTCATCTATACCTTTCTGAGTAGTAGCATTGGCAATTTCCAAATCCTTCTTGGTCGCACGGTTCCGGTCCCCGATCCCCTTGGTTATAAGAGCAGTGAGAGTTATGGCCGTTGAAATGGCGAGAGTGATTTCTGCTCCAGTCATCCCTGTCCTCCGAGCTTCAGCCCCTTGCGCCTAGCAACTGTTCCAAGAGCGCCCGTGACAGCATCCACCGCATCCTTGCCCCGACCTGAGAGCGGGAGTTTTTCATAAAGGCGGTTGAACAACATGGTATACAGAACTGCGGCCTCAGGGTTAGCAACCGCCCACGCAATGATCGAATGGATGAAGTTTGAAAAACTAAGCAGATACCCGAGAACACTTTCCATCTGTCACCACCTCCAAACCTTGATCGTTATCGAATGTTGTGGTTTGATAGCCCACAACTCTGGCTTTGCCACTCGGTAAGTTTGCACAGGCGCGTTGAGTCGTCGAAAAAATCTGTCAGCTCTTCGGTTTTCATCTTCTTTGCCATTTCAGCGCCAGCGCAGAACGCATCAAGGAAAGACAACCACTCTTTGACCTTCTCAGTAGTTGGACTTTCCGTGTTGAGACCACTAAAGCGCACAAAGTCGTTGAGTGTAGTTTGGACCAACCACATGCCACACTCGTCAGCCGCAATCCAAAGGTTACCGATTACCTCTTTGATCTTTTCCTGCGCCAACACTGGATCGGTTTCATCGAGGATAGTCATTACCACACACACCTGCTCGATCAGATCACGGTGCTCGGGAAGGTAGGCGTAACAGGCAATGCCAGCTTTTTCAGCCAAGCTATTCACCACGTCTTTGGTGTCTACCTGGGTTCCAGCGCAGCCAGTTACCAGGACTAAAATTAAAAATAGTGCCAACTTTTTCATGGTTTGTTCTCCCTATATCAAAGTTGATTGGCGCAACCGGTAAAGAGCCAGGCGCATGAGAGCAGGCAGGAGATTAGCCACGCTCCCATGAGGGTTGATTGAAGGAAGGTCTTCATTCCACCTCCCCCTGAGCCGCACACTCAGCGCAAAGCCCCGAGCCATCCGGCAACCCCCACCATTCAGCACCGCACTCGGAGCAAACGAGTTTCATTTCGATCAGCGTCACACGAGGATCGGCCAGATATGCGTCAATAATAGCACTGTCAGTCTTTGCCCATATCCGCGCCTGAGTCGGGGTTGCAAACTCATCTTCCATGGTGTAGCCGCATCCGTCACCGACAAACAGAACATTAGCCTCATCAAACAACTGCACCAGGCCATCATGCCCGGCTTCTCGGTCTATTCGCATCAAAAATCTTACTTCTTGCAGCGCCATATCATTACCTCAAATATCGGTTCAAGGAGTCATATTCACCATTTGTCCCACGAGCAGCAGACGAAAACACATCAAATGAATTGGTAATATCGTCGGTGTATACTCCAGCCTTTGTCCCGGTCTGTAGCCCCGCATCTGCTATGGTAGCTTCGGTTCCAATGAGAACATTGTTATAATAAGCGTTGAACTTGGTCCCTTCACAGATAACCCGTATCTGTGCGCCCGCCACATATGCCGCAGCGACATTGGTAACAGTGGTGTCAGAGCCGCCGACTTTCTTAATCAACTGCACATTGGTCCCGTTGTGAATCAGGCGAATGTAGTTGTCGGCATCGGCATACCTAAAGACAATACCAGCGGTTCCGCCTGCATGGGTGACAAGGACGTCCGTTAAGGTGTCCACTACTCCTGCATCAGCAAGCAGCATCCCTATGCCGCCATCAAGAGCTGAGCAGGTGAGCGCGTTACTTGAGATTGCCCAAGTTCCTACTTCGGTATAGGTCTTAACGGGTGCGGGTTTGCTATCAGCATCGAGGCTTTCGCTTTGAGTAGGGCTACCGTCCGCTCTGCCGAATGAGTCATACAGCAACACCGGAGGATGCCAAAGCTCAGCAGGCACAATCACACCAGGCTCGCTCAGGTTGAAGGCTGCGCTGTAGTTCGATATGCCGGGGTAGAGCGTGGCTGTTGCGTCGGTTCCGCCTCGCCAGAGCTTTTTCCAGTTGCCTCCCACGGTCTTTAGGTAGTATTCGGCTCCGGCTGCTAGGAGGCGGATTGCTAGGTAGTAGGGGGTGTTGTCTGATGGGGTGTGAACTTGAGGACCGTTTAATCCACCATCTCTTGTCGATAATTTGTCATTATTCAACAAAAAGGATGACCCATTAAACTCGCCTGTAGTATTAGTATCAGTTCCAATTTCCGCAAAGACAGAAGCATCCTCAACAGTAACCGGCCCAAATATCACAGTCCGCCCAAGCTCCCGCGTGACAGCAGGATACCAGAGTCCTGGATCACCGTAGGCTGCCGTAGTTTTCCCCCCAACACTAATCAACCGACTCGCGCCCAGCGGATACAGGTTAAACGTGTACGCCGTGTAGTCTATGTTGAAGTTGCCGTCCATGTTCCAGCCCTGGGGGCCGTTTACGGATTTGTGGACGTAGGCGCAGGTTGCGTCGGGAGTGAGGACTTCTTTGACTGAATGCCCAGTGGCCGAAAAGTCTACGGCACTGTTCGCCCGATAGGTAAGGACTGTGAAAGATAGGTATGCAACTGGATATAGCGTAATATTTGATGAAGAGCCGACTGTAGATATTGAGTAAAGCGCACCACTACCAGACCTCACACGTAACCCAAATTTATAGACTGTGCCTGAATTGATAGTTAAATTGGATGTTACTTTGTACTGTTTTTTGGCTACCGTTGCCGATGACAATGTGCTATAGGCTAGAACAGCAGTGCTACCCAGGTAGATAGCACTCGTGATGTCCGAGCCAGAGCTGATGAAAGTATCAAACGATGCAGAGGCATGATTCGTCCACGTTGTAACCAACTCCTCCCCAAGCACCTCCCCCGTACCCAGCCCGGCAGCCCCACCAAGCACATAGCCGTAGGCCATACGCCCGGCGGAGTCTTTCTGCACGACCAGATACCAGGTGCCATCGACCAGACCAGCCGCGCCGAAATCTGCGCCAGCGTAGCCGATCCAGCTTTGCCCGTCAGCATAGCTTGAGCGGTTGTTCTCGAGACCGAAGGTCGCAGGTCCGTCTGTTTCGTCATAAAGGCTTGCGCCGCCTATCCAGGGGCCGATTGCTAGTTTGTTTTCTGTGTCGATTACGGTTCTCGGTCCCGTTGCAGGCCCAGGCACAGGCAGGGAGCCGTTGAGTGAGCCAGCTGGTAGAGGCTTTCCAAAATGGTCGTAGAGCAGTGGTCTACGCCCCGTTCCCTTTCTGCGTCTGCTACCGATCAGCATGGCTACTGCCTCCCAGCCAAAGCAACCCGGACCATGATACCGCTTGCCGTGTAGGTCTTAGCATCGCGGCTGATTGCGGCGATATAGAGCGCATCGTCAGCGGCGGCGGCTTTGATTACCTTGCCAACATCGACTTCGGCAATGGAGAATCCGCCCATGTCTCGGTAGTCGGTTGAGTAGACTGGTACGACCAAGAGTATTTCATCACCGTCACCGTCTGCTATGTTCGGTGCGCTGTTCTCGGTTCCCATGCTGGTGTTGGAACGGAGCAGCACAATGTCCAAGGCACCCTTTTGATCATCGTAGTCCTGGATTTGGATATTCTGGACAGTGGTTACACCACCATTTGCGAGGAAGGCTGAGCCATCCAAAAGCTGCGTGTCTGCCAGCAAGTCACCATCAGCATAGGCATTGGTGTCGAGTGTCAGGGTTGCTTCGAGTACGGTGTCGCCGGTCTTTACCGGCACCGGATTGGTTGCGGAAACGTCGGCGTCGCCTACTTGGATATTGGCGTTGCCGTACAGATTCCAGTTGCCTCCGTTATCGCAGATCCGGACGTCCTTGGTATCTGTTTCGTATAACATCTTGCCTGGGGAATCGCAGGTCGGTCGGTCGCTAGAGGCGCCTATGAACCACTGATCCATAGATTTGGCTTTGGACCAGGCATAGGCAGACCCGGTAACTGAGGTCAGCACCACCACCCCTATAATACCTATTAATACGCGCTTCATTCAAATCCCCTCCTAAGCTATCACCCGCCCTCGTGGGGCCAGCCAAATGTATTTGAATCCGCCCGAGAGCGAATCTAAGTCATCCTTGTGCTTGCCAAATGGAGCATGGCGCATCTGCCGTTTGGTTTCAGCGTTCCACGGCCCTATCACCATCTCCACCCCTCCTGCATTCACCTGGGAAGCTAGAGGCATCCAATCCACCTCTTTACTCTGAGTCTTGGGAACTGCCTGGGCGTTGAACCCGGCTAATCCCTGCACAGTCCACCGGGCGCTATCCTTACCACCACTGCCTGGCTCTTGCTCAACCCTGACCGCATACTTACCGGCCAGCTTCCCTAGCTTCTTTATATCCTCATGGGCTGCGAGCTGGATCTGTTGTTCTCTTCTGTCCGTTCCCCACTGCCCTCTCCGTACTTCCAGGATGATGGTGCGCTGGGTACGTTTATTGAGGGCCATCAAGGCGCCTGAGGTGAAGCACCCGGAACCTTCCGTAGCTGCTTTATCCCAGTACCGCACAGGCTTATCCAACCAGCGCAGCTCTGGCCAGTCTGGTACCATTACAATGTTGTCCGGTTTGAACATACCGCCGCCCAAGGGAGTAGGGCGCTGTTGGAACTGAGAGTCCACGCCGAAGTCACCAAGCTCCATGCGTAACTGCAGCTTGGCTTCTTCCACTGCCTTGGCTCCCCACCGGTCAGGGTGCAGCAATTCGCCTTCCCTGCTGCGGGGATCAACAAACCCAAGAGCCGTATTACACCGGTTGCCCTCAGTTGCTTCATATTCCATAGGTAAGCAGAGAAGATCATACTTGAGTTCTCCACCCTGAACATGCCCCGTAGCATCATCCTCATGCAACCTTTGCATACAGAGGATGGTGGAGGACTTCTGTGGGTCGACTACGCGGGTTGGTAGGGTGAGATCAATAAAAGTGTTGGCCTGCTGTCTTTCAACGTCACTCAGGGCTTTCTTGACGTTGTGTGGATCGTCTATTATGCGGAAGTCCCCACCTTCACCTGTCGCCATACCGAGGATTGTTGTGGAAACCCGGAACCCGCCGTCATCTATGTTGTATCGTGACTTTGCCCGCTGGTCATCGCTTACCTTAACATGGGGCCAGAATGCTTGGTACCAGGCGGATTCTATCAGCTGCCTGGTCTTTAGAGCATCCCTCTGGGCTAGATCATCTGCGTAGGTGATGCAGAGGAACCTTGCCCCTGGCCACTTGGCCCAGACCCATGCCGGGAACAGGACCGAAGTGAACAGGGATTTGGAGCACCGGGGGGGCTCATTGATTATCAGCCTTTGTATTCCTATTTTATTAACAGCCTGGGGATCTACTTCCTCAGGCACTGTGAAGTTATAGACTGCCTGGAGGTGATCGCACTTGGCCTGCAGGTGCCAACCCCACACCAGCTGCCTGCCTGGTTCAACTACATGCCAGGCCTGCTGACAGAACTCAGCAAACTCCTGCTCTGCCAAGGTCTTATTCACGGCCCAGAGAACATCTGAAACCTTGTGCTGCATTATGGGATGGTTTAGCCAGTCGCTGCTAGTGCTCATCTGTTGCATCCCCGTTAGTAGGCTTATTAGCGGGCAATGCAATGATGGTGTCTCTTAGGGCCTTCAGGGAGGTAATATCTCTAACCTGGCTAATCATATCGGCCAGGGTGGTATGCACATTGAGATTAATCTGCTCAACTGAGTGCTTGTGTTGTTGTATAGGGTCATGCCACCTTTCGGGGTCTCGGCACTTGAGCCAGAATATCATACTGGTAGGGTCTGGGGGGAGTTGTTTCTTAACCACCTTAGTCAGTGTTAGATCCTTCACTCCGGTAGTGGGGTCTGTTACCATCTCATAGGTCTTCTCATGGTACTCATACCCACATGCTCTCTTGGCCAGCGAACCCTCGATATTCTTGGTGTGGAATATATCAATACCATCTTTAATAGCCTTTTTAAATGCTGGGTGCTTAGCTACCCACTGATTCATACCTTGTTCAGTGATTCCAAATAGTTCACCCATTTGGGCGTAAGTGCACCCGAACATGGATGTGAGCTGGTAGGCTTTTTCTGGATGGATGTCTGGATTGTAGATAGGGGGACGGCCACCTTTGCCCTTGCCCCCTCCATTGCCTGGGTTCGGGTGGCCGTTGTTGTTGGGCCATCTGGTTCTGGGTTTCTTGGTTACGCCGTTGCTTGACACCTTCCTTGGGTCCCCCTCCCAAATCTTTCGTGAAATGCTTTTGTATCTGGCTGTCGAAAACTATTATATTATAGAGGGGGCTAAAGTTCAAAATGGTTTTTTTAATAATCAGGTTGTGGGTAGTGGGTAAACGGTTGGTATTGTTTAGGAAAAAAATTTTAAGTTTTTTTAAAAAAACAGCAGAAAGTGCTTTACTTTTTAAAATTTAACCATTATATATTTAGGTAACAGTTTAGGATTTTTAAGTCACCCAAGGGCAAGGACAAACAGATGGAGAGAGAAGATGGAAAAGAAAGCTACCTGCCAAGTAAGTTTCGACGGATGGGATTGGAAAAACGTCTTCACAGTCAAATCCCCCACCGGCAAAACAGCCAAAATCCACTGCAACGGAAAGTGGAGCAGCATGGGTCAAGAATTAAAAGACCTCATTCACAAATATGAATACACCAGAAAAGGTGGACCTAACTACAAATGGGGTAAGTTCTACGAGGAGGAGCTTACCTACTCCATGATGAAAGAGATCAAGACCTTGGCTAACTCCTAGGACAACCAACCATCAGACCTTTCAGCTCTTGAAAGGCATGGAAACGAATAACCCCCAACACACCGGGCTCCGGCCCGGTACTAACCCTCTAAGGACAAGGGAGAATCAAATGAGCAAGGCTAAACAGTACACGATCAGCGCAGGACTAGCCCAAAGCAAGGGTATCCCGCGGACTTTCATTGCGGTAGAGCTTGCATCTACTGCTAGGGGCGCCGTTTACCTTTACGGCCACGGCACAACTGACCCTGAAGGTGCCTGCATTCGTTGCGGGCGCAGATTAACCCACCCCGGCTCCATCCTGATCGGCATCGGGCCTGAGTGCCTGACAAGGATGGGATTCAACGGCTGGGAAGAGAGAGCCAACAGGTTCAACTTTGAAAACCCTGATCCAGCCGATGTTGTGCAACTGCAGAGCATGATCAGCGATATCAAAGTCGATTGTTGGCTCCCAATCGGGAGCATCCAGAGTTCCAATCCTACCGATGAGATTGTGAATATACCTCCAGACCACAAGATGCTGAACGGTAACAAGCCGACCAACAAGCCCACCAAAACCGCTTCCATAGACCAGACCGGCAAGTTCGTTATCGTAAAATTCCCTTACGACCCGCAACTTGTCGATGCTGTGCGGAAGCTGGAAGGGCGGAGGTGGAACGGGGAAAAGAAGTTCTGGTCCGCTTGGGCCAGTACCGAGAACCTGAAACTGCTTGAAAGTCTCGGCTTCGAGCTGGATGAGCGATGCCAGGAACTGTTGGCTCCGCCTATTCCTGCTAACAATTTAGGACCACTCATAGAAGAAAAGCTGGGCTTGCATGATGAAAAAATGACTGGCTTGTATCCGTTTCAGAGAGAAGGGGTGATGTGGTTAGAAGCAAAAAATGGGAATGGATTAATAGCAGATTCGATGGGATTAGGGAAAACCATCCAAGCCCTAGGGTGGTTGAAGCTGCACCCTGAATGTAGGCCTGCCGTTATCGTTGTTCCTGCATCCCTAAAGATCAACTGGGAGAGGGAAGCAAGGAAATGGCTAGGTAAGAACGTAACGGTTGCTCTGCCGCAGGGCAAGAAAGCCAACCGCAAAACAATATGGAACAAGGACCTCATCGTTATCAACTATGACATCCTGGCGAACTGGTTGGATGCTATCAAGCTGCAATCACCCAAGGTCATGATTGTTGACGAATCGCATTACATCAAGAGCAATAAGGCGCAGAGAACCAAAGCCGTTAAGGAGCTGGGAAAAGCCGTCGAGCACAAGATATTCCTGACAGGGACACCGGTTGTAAACAGGCCGGTTGAGTTCTTCACGGTACTGAATATGCTGGACCCTCTGAATTTCAACTCTTGGATGCGGTTCACCCGTAGGTACTGCGGTGCCTACCATGACGGGTACGGGTGGAATGTTTCCGGAGCCACCAATACCGCAGAGCTGCACGAGAAAATCAATAATGTTCTCATGCTTCGGCGGAAGAAAGAGGACGTTTTGAAAGACCTATCCAGCAAGCGCAGGCTGGTTGTGCCGATGGATATCAGCAACCGGAACGAATATGCTGCCGCAAACAATGATCTTATAAGCTGGGTAGCTGATAAGTTTGGTAAGGGTAGAGCTGAGAAAACAGCTCAGGCGGAAGCCCTCACAAGGTTCAACTACTTGAAGCAGATCGCAGCAGAGGGCAAGCGAGAGATGGCTGTGCAGTGGATCAAAGACAGCCTGTACGCTAACGACAAGCTGGTATTATTTGCCGTACATCACACCATGATCGATTATCTGCAGGAGGAATTGAGGAATTACAACCCGGTTGTGGTGGATGGCAGGGTTAGCCAGGAAAACAGGCAGAAGGCAGTGGATAGTTTCCAAAATGATCCAAGCTGCCGGCTGTTCATCGGGAACATCAAGGCTGCAGGGGTTGGCCTTACCCTCACTGCCGCGAGCAACGTGGTTTTCCTAGAGTTTGGTTGGACTCCCGGAGAACATGACCAGGCTGAGGACCGTATCCACAGGATCGGGCAGGAGGAGCAATGCAATGCCTGGTACCTTGTGGCCGCAAATACGATTGAGGAGGAAATCGCTGGCATCCTGGATGAAAAGCGTGAGGTGCTGGATGCTGTGCTGGATGGCAGGGATGTTGAGGAAGGATCGATGTTGACAGAACTTATCAGAAGAGCATTGGAGGGGTAAAAAATGATTCCGTTGAGCAGAGCTGTACTGTGCGGTACTTGTGACACGGTATTTGATGCAATGGAAATGAAGCGGTGCCCGAAGTGCTGTAGCGCAGAATGGGTGCAGCTGGTAGTGGTGCTGCAGTGCTGCGGGGAAGGGGCTGAGAAGGAGGCAGCTGAGAGCTACCAAAGGAGGGCGTCCTTATGAAAAGGCCGCGCACTAAACTAACTATCCCAAGGACGCCGGGGGGACATCTGGATAACCCTCCCCTGGATTGCCCTAACCAGAGGAGCTACAACCCAAACCCTGCGAAGTACGAGACCATCATGGTTGTGGACTACTGCCTGTGCGAAAGGAAGTACTGCAAGCTTGAAAGGATCTGTGAAAGGTGGGTTGAGGAAGACAGCGGCAGGGCAAGGAGAATAAACCGGATGCGGAATGGAAACGGAGGTGAATAAAATGGTGCACCACATCAAATTATGGAAAAATGGGAATATACTATACGAAATCGAAGCAGATAGCATCAAACATGCTGTAAAAATGCTTGTCAAACAGAGAGCTGACCTGTACGGAGCCAACCTGTACGGAGCCAACCTGAGTGAAGAGCTAAAGGCAAACGAAGCCAAAATAATCAAAACTGCCGATGAGGCCATCAAGATAGCAGTGGCCCTATTCTCCAGTTGGGAACAGAATGGATTTGATAGCACAAGAAAAGAATACAAAGCCTATGCAGTTACCGGAGAAACTCGTGCAATGATAATTTTCGCGCCTGGATTTCAGGGGGGCTGGTGCTATGTACTAAAGCGGCAACAAATCTGGTGGTGGAACTGGTCGTGCCCGAACCCTGAAACCGTTCCAATTATTTGGGACGGAACAAAATGAACATCATCAAACTTTACCAAGACTTCAACGTTCCCTACGCTGCCCCAGGACAAAGGCACTACCGGCATGGGTGGATCAATATCCCGTGCCCGTTCTGCTACGGTAGCGGCAGGCCGGGCAACCATCTCGGCTACTGCCTGGATCTGAGGAGTTCGTTTTACGGCAGGTTCATTTGCTGGCGGTGTGGTGGTAAGAAAGCAGTGGATGTACTCATTAAGCTGCTGAAGGTACCTGAGAATGAAGCAAGGAACATTCTCACTACTTATGGCGGTAGCTCTTATCTGCCTCCACCACAGAAGCCAAAACCAGCTAAAATCATCCGCGGCATACCACTACCGCCAGGCACAAAGCCTTTGTTTGGCCTGAAAGGAGCTTGCAGGTACCTGGAGAAAAGGGGGTTCGATCCAAAGCTTCTGGCTGAAGAGTGGGGAGTAGAAGCCGCGGGGCCAGGAGCAGGAGTGGAGCTGCAAGGCGGCAGAAAGCTCGATCTGAGCTACCGGATAGTTGTACCGATCATCTGGAAAGGAAAAGTGGTTAGCTGGCAGTGTAGGGACTGGACTGGTAAGAGCAAGCTGAAGTACATCACCTGCCCAAAGGAGCTTGAAAGTGTGTTCCACAAAGAGATCCTGTACGGCATGGATCTAGCAGACGGCCTGAAGAAAGGCAGGCTGGTTGAGGGCGTGACAGATGTTTGGAGCCTTGGCGCAGGAGCGGTAGCCTGCTTTGGCATCAAGTATCGGGAACCGCAAGTGAGGTTGCTGGCTGAAAGGTTTGAAGAGGTCGATCTAGTGCTGGACCCTGAGCCAGCCGCTAAGCTGCAGGCAAGGCGGATAAAGACGGCGTTGGAGGATCGGGGAGTGTTAGTAAGGAACGTTGCTCTGCCAAAGGGCAAAGACCCGGCTGATCTAAGTGAGGAAGAGAGAAAGGAGGTGATGTTGGGATGAAAATGCAAAAGTGTTTCAACTGCCAACAAATACGTGGGTTTTCTCGCAAGTTGGGGGTCGGTACCATCATTATGGTAGTTCTGACAGGTGGGTTGTGGATACTACTGCTCCCCTTCTACCCAAAACGGTGCATGAACTGTGGGGCCACTCCACCGAGCTGGTTGGAAAGGTTAGAAAGACCGTTGTAAAAAGGAAGGTGTGATGTGGAAGAGAACTGCAGGAGCTGCAAGAACAACATCAGCGACGGATTGTCCACTGCTATCTTCTGTTCCTACTGGACCCCGAAGATGAGAGCTGGCGGGTGGAACGGGAGGTTACCCGCTGAATTAAGGTGCCAGCACTATGCCAGGGATTTGGAGAGGACGAAAACGCTGATGGCCGGTAAACGGTTGAAATTAAAGGATAAAAAAAAGCTTTAACTTTAAAAGGAGTTATAATATAATAACTGCGATAATGAAGGAGGGGGTGGAAAACACGGACTAGGCACCCGTGGATTAATGATGTTCCCGATTACATCATTGATACGAAGCCTCCCTCCTTTGCCTCTTCTCCAATAATCGGGGCCGTAAATGCAAACAGCCAAAACAAAAAAATTTAAATTCCATTTGTTCTCAGCTAGATATTTAACTGGTCCGGGGGTGGATCAGTCGTATATTGCAGTGCACCTACATTCTTTGGGGGACTTGGGGTTATGGGAGACAAGAAGGAAAGAACCAACCCGACTAATCAACCGGCAGAATACTCATACGACTTGGATCAAGAACCGATCATCCTGTTCAAGGCTACATTAGACAAGTTGCTGCAGCAGGATAAACCGGCCGACTTGATAGCTCTTTACACCTTCTATTACTACACGGCCAAATGGCAGAAAACCAACAAACCGAAAGCAACCACAGGCTATGCGGCAAAAGGTCTGAAATGGCCTGAAGCCAGGGTTCGATCAGCAAAGAACGTGCTGAAAGAGCTTGGTCTAGTACAAGATGTGCCAGCCCGCGACAAGGAAACTAACAGCCGTATAGTTGGCTGGTATATCCAGGTAAACTTCATATGTAGCAGGGCTACAGAGGAGAAATACTACCCTAACGATTTTCTACAGGGTAGAAATTTCTACAGTGTAGAAAATCCGGAGGGAAATGCTTTAAGTACTGATAAATTAAATGCTTTAAGTAATAATAGTATAAATACATACGGGGGAGCCAATGGAGATATTGGCTCTACTCCTGAAGATAAAGAAACATCCTCTCCAAAGAAAAAGACCGAGCCAGTGTGGCGCAGACAGCTCAAGCTGTTTCCACAAGAACTTGCGAATGATAGGGCGTTCCACAAAGCTTGGAAAGATTATTGTGACCACCGCGCCCAGCACAACGCCCCGCGTTACACTGATACTGGCCTAAAAAAGAAGATAGCCCAACTACTGAAGCAGCTCGGTACCTGCCCCACCAGCTGGGTTGAAGCGATAGATCACTCCATAACCAACAACTGGCGGGGGATCTTTCCAAAGACCAGCAACGGCAACGGCAAACGATATCCACAACAGAATGCCACCATAACAGAGCGCACCGACCCTAGCGTGTTCCGAAGAGTTGATCTAACGATTTAAGGGAGAAAAGAGCATGCAGTACGATCCAGAAGAAAGGCATTGGCGGGAGCGGGGATTCCATCGACCAGAACTGGTACTTACAAGGCTGACCAAGGTAGGGATACCAAAACGCTACTTGGAAGCAGACCTGGAACAATTCCCAGCTATGAATGAAAGCTTTGAGCAGGAAGCCTCCTACTACATTCACGGGCCTGTCGGCAGGGGCAAGACTCACTTGCTCTGTGCCATGGTGAAGGAAAGGGCTCTTAGCCGATGGGATAAAAGAGGCTGTTTATTTATCACAGCAGATGATCTATTTGAAAACATCAAGTCCGGGTTCAAAGGGCAGAATGAGGCTGCTGTGGATTCTGCTGTCACCTATTACAAGGAAATGCCAATTCTTGCCATCGACGACTTAGGGATGGAACGGATAACCGACTGGACTTTGGGCACCATCGCGGGCATCCTGAATCATCGCTATAACGAGATGTTGATCACCTACATTGCAAGCAATCTCGACCTTGAACATCTGGCAAATAATCTCAGCGAGCGCATAGCTCACAGGCTGCAGCATATGTGCCAGGTGATAAAGGCTGAAGGGCAGGACAGGAGGCTGACAAGAAAGGAGACCAAGTAGATGGAAGAACAACAGGAGAGCTGCATCTTTAACGCACTGAGGGATATGTACTTCCCCAAAGTGCATGGATATGATTCACAAACCTACGTAGCCCAGTCCAAATACTTACAGCAACAGAAACAGCATGTTTCAGCCAAGGCTGAGGGATGGTTCTTCAGTGATGCCTATTACATTGGCAGCTACCGGTACTGCTGTGAGGTGATCGGCCTTGATCCTGGAGTACTCCGTGAAGCTATCAGGGACAAAAAGATCGATAAAATTATGCTGAAACATGCTCAGGTACGAAAAGGACAAGGGGGCTGGCGGAAATGGAGCGGCGAGAACTGGTTCTGAGGATGATGGCGGCAACGGTGACGGATTCGATCTATTTGCGGGGATTGAGACAGTTATGGGACCCAAGCCTGGTCGGACCAGGGTGGCTGTGGCTGGCTGAGGAGTGTTTTAAGTGGCTGGAGGAAAAAGGAGAAGCTCCAGGGTCTAACATCGAGCTGCTTTGGGCTGCGGCTCCACTGGATGATGAAGTGCGGGAGGATCTGGCGGGAGTGCTTGAGCGGGTAAGTGATCTGCTGCAGGGTGAAGCCGCCATGCCAGACACCGATACCCTCCTGAAGATGACGAGCGATTACCTGGAACTTGAGACCATTCTAAAGCGTACCATAGAGGTTGAAGCCGCGGCTGAGGCAAACAACCTGGAGCAGGCCAGGGAGCTGTGGGAAACCATGAAGCCAAAACGCATCGTGGAGATCACGGCTATCAACCCAGCCAAGTGCAGGGAAGCCCTGGCGGAAGCTTTCCAAGCAAGATCAGATTCATTAGTGCGGTTGGGTGGAGCATTTCAGGAAATGATTGGGGAACTGATTGTGCCTGACAGCTTTATCGTGCTATTGGGCGGGGAGAAGGTAGGCAAAACATGGTTACTGCAAGCTATCGAATTTGGAGCTATAAAGGCAGGGGTGAACGTACTTACCTTTCAATGCGGGGACCTTTCCCGTTCGCAAAAATTAGCAAGAATGAGCATTCAGCTAACCGGCCGCAACATCCGCGGGAAGTATTGTGGAGCGCAGCTTGCGCCAGTGCTGGACTGCAGGTTAAACCAGGCAAACGAGTGCACAAAGCCAGAAAGGGAAATGAACGAAGGCATAGTGGAGGAGGACAGTAAACCGTATCCTAAGCTGATGAGCTTTGGGAAGGTGGGGGAATGGTGGAAGCCTTGCACTGCTTGCAGGGACTTCAGGCCTACCACCTGGTGGGAGCAAATCCCTCCCTGTCCTCAGCTCACCTTGGATGAAGCCTTTGCGGTGTGGGGAAAATACGATAGAGCGCATCCTAACAGATTCATGCTGGAAACCTATCAGAATGATACCGCAACGGTTGGGCAAATGGATGAAGTACAGACCAGGCTTTGGGAGTACAGAGGATGGAAGGCTGGTTTGGTAGTGGTAGATTATCCCGACATTTGTGCTCCTGAGCCTGGGAGTGGTAGAGAGTACCGGCATCAAGAGAATGCGAAGTGGAAGGCTTTGCGAAGGTTCAGCCAGAAGTGGCAATGTGCGGTTGTGGCTGTAACCCAGGCGAACCAGGAAGGACAACAGAGCAGGTTGCTGAAGCCAAAACACTTCGGGGAGGACAAGCGGAAAAAGGCACATCCAACAGATGGTTTCGGAATCAACCAGGATGAGCACGATAAGCGGAAGGGATGGTGGCGGATGAATCCTTTGATCAGCAGGGATGATGAGTTTGACATAAAGGATCAGGTTGTGGTGTATCATTGCTTGCAGCGTGGTATGCCAAACCTAGGCAGCTTTTGGTTGAGGAGGAATGAAAGATGATCACAGTAACCAAGAAATTCAGCTTTTGTTACGGGCACAGGTTGCCTGGTTATGACGGGAAATGCGCTGATTTTCACGGCCATAACGCTGAGGTAGAAGTAGAGATCGCAGGCTGGGATGAGAACGGTTATCCAACTATGGTGATCGATTTCAGTAAACTCAAAGCTATTGTGAATGGGTTATTGTTGGAGCTAGATCATAAGGATCTGACTGAGTTCTTTGTTACCGGTCCTCTGGCTTTCTGTGCTGGTAGGTTCCGTAAAGAAACAGATGGATCTTACTACAGACCTGCTACTGCGGAAACAATATGCGGATGGCTGACACAAAACATTGAAGCAGCTCTGCCGGATGGATGCAGGCTGGAACGGTTGCGGGTGACTGAAACACCAGACAGTTGGGCAGAATACAAAGCTCACGTCTTCATAGATGGGAGAACTAAATGAAAATCCAGGTTGCTGAAATATTCGAGAGCTTGAGCGGAGAGGTAGGCGGGTTCCAGCAGGGCTCTCCGACCTTGTTCCTCCGTCTAGCTGGGTGCTTTCTTCACTGCCCGTTCTGTGACACCGAATGGGCTTGTGACCCTATGGCTGGGGAAGAATGGAATGTTGATATGCTGGCGGGCAGGCTGCTGGAGTACGGCAGAGAACAGATCCTCATTACAGGTGGGGAGCCACTGCTACAGAAAGAGGCATTAAAGGAGCTCATTTTCAAGCTGAAAAAGCGTGACCCGATGGTACAAATCCAGGTTGAAACCAATGGAACCCTACCAATCGGCACCCAGTACATGGTCGATTACTGGGTTGTGGACTGCAAGGGTATGGATGCTATGGGAAGAGTTCCATACACCTTCTACCCCGGTGATCTCGGGATTAACGGGTGTTATGTAAAATTTGTTGTGGCTTCCTGGGCAGATGTGGATAGAGCCTTTGAGCAGGCTGCTGAAATGCTGAAGACCTGGCCCTGGATTGGGCTTACCATATCGCCGATTATGAACAAGCCTCTCGGAGCATTCGGATACAGATCATTCCCGAATGGTATAGTTATTGATCTGGAAACATTGGCAAAAAGGATCATAGAAAGCAAGCTGCCGATCACCTTGAACCTCCAGCTACATAAACTGATCGGGGTGGCTTAAAAAAAGTGAAACTTTTTTGCCGATTTTGCGGAAAAAAGGCAAAATAGTTCTTTACTTTTTAAAATTTAACCATTATATATTAATCAACGGATGAGGAAATTTCAAACAAAGGAACACAAGATGGCAAACGGGGATCGAAAAAACAACTGGCAGGGGATGAACTGGTGCCGCCCCACCACTCGTTTAGCCATCTACCTCCGGGGCGGACTTAGCTGCGCCTGGTGCGGTGCTAGCTTGGAAGATGGGATTCAGCTTAGCATGGACCACTGCGTCCCGCACAGCAAGGGCGGTAGCAACAGCCCAAGCAACCTGGTCACAAGCTGCAAAAAATGCAACAGCAGCAGGCAAGATCGCTCTATGAAAGAGTTCGCCGCTGCTGTTGCCCAGTACGTCCAAGCTGACGCCGGGGACATCCTCAAGCACATCAACAACTGCCGCAAAAGGAAGCTCCCCCGCAACCAGGCAAACCAGATCATTCAGCGTAGAGGCACGGTAGCCAAAGCACTAGCTGCCATGAACACCGTAGAAGACTCCCAATAGGCAAGGTCAAAAGGAGAGAAGAGATGAACGTCATGACAGCAATCCAAAACGTAGAGAACCAAACTAGAGCAACTTTGATCCAAGCCATCAACCAGATGAGTCTGGAGCTTGGCAAGGGCGAGTTCAGGGACAACAAGCATACTTACAGCAAGCTAATTTCCCGCTACGATAGCGAGCGGGCTGAGTACGAGAGGGCCGTCCGGTTCGGAACCAGGATGACGGAATACTTCATTCAAGACTACCAAAAGGAGATTGAAATGGCAGGAAAGAAAGGAAACGACAAAGGAAAGGCAGCTGCTGCGGCCGCCGCCAAGGCTAAGGACAAAGGAAAGAAGACCGAACCGGTAGAGGTTGCTCCTGAGAGGAGAGCCTTTGAGATTTTGGCTGAGGTGGTTTGGGAGGAGAAAGACCGACCCAACATCGCGGAAATGACGGATGATCAGTGCAAGATGGAGCTTGGAGAGCATGTGTCCTTACTCACACCTGAGGACAAGGATACCATCTTGGCAGTCGACGGTGGAGAAAAGGCGTGGGAACTGTTCGGCACCATGAGAGAGGAACTGGCCAAGGCCGCGGTAGCTGAGCAGACACCTAAGGCGGAAAAGGCTGGTAAGGGGAAGAAGCCGGAGAAAGCTGGGAAGGCTGCTGGCGGTGAGAAGGGAAAGAAACCGGAAAAGGCCGGGGATGGTGAGGGAAAACCCACATCAGCCGTTTCTCAAGTAACCAAAATAATCTGCGAAAACCCGGAAGCTGATCTAAAAACCATCATAACAAAAGTGGAAGCGTTTGGAGTTCTAGTAAAACAAACCACCATTCAGGCCGAATACAGCAACGTCCGTAGATGTTTCTCGGCATTGAAGTTGATCAATAAATATCCCTTCTAAAAAAGTACCGAAACACAATCAGTAGAGACCTTAGTAGTTCCTCGGCACTACTAAGGTCGAACCGCTTCCTTCAGTTAAGGAGGAACAACATGAAAGAGTACGATGGTAAAAAGATCGTTTTCAGGGTCGAAGATGATATGAACCCAAGGGAAATATATTGTACTACCTACCAAATGCGAAACTTTTACAGACAGTTCGCAGATGGATTTTTTAGTTCGCTGGACGTCATGAATTACATCCAACACCATAAGGTTGTTACCATGATGAGGAAAGACGATCAGGTGTTAGACGTCTGTTGTGGAAGGGGTTTACTGCTCCCTCTGATACGCTGGTATAAACGGGACATTGCTGGGTACACCGGCGTTGATATTTCTGAAAAAAACATTAAGGAACAATTACGTCGCAGCGGTATCAAAACCATCGAAAATCTCGACGAGTATTACTCATTTCCAATCAAACACGTTCTTTGTTCCGCAGAAGAAATGGACCAACACCTACAAAAAAAGTTTGATCTGATTGTATACACATCGGCCATCGAGCATATGCAAAAAGAAGCTGGGTATAAATCTTTGCAAGCCTGTCACAATGTTCTCAAACCAGGTAAGATCCTGTTCATATCTTGCCCAAATACTCGGGAAAAGAAAGATCCATACGATACGCAGTACAAAGCCCATTTATATGAGTGGGATTTGGACGAATTGTCCGCCGCACTAAAAGAAATAGGGTTTGAGCTACTAAATGTATTTGGGTTGGTTAGTAAGCGTAAGGATTTTGACGATTACATAGAAAAAGAACAGAACAACGTTACCATCAAGGAACTTTATCAGCGCTTTTCCGAATATCTACCAAATGAATGGTTAATGTCCTTCTTTCCGATATTGTTCCCAGAGGTAGCCACAGAAATAGCAATTATAGCGTCGAAACCCCTACCAAAACGTGGTCTGTTTTCTAAAAGAGGACGTTGATGGAGAAAGTTCAATAGAAACCAAGGAGGAGGAATGAAGATCGAGGAACATATTGTAAGCCTTCTGCGCTATATCGGTGAGGACCCGACCAGGGAAGGACTGCTCGAAACTCCTTCCAGGGTGGTTCGCTCATGGGATGAAATGTTTGCCGGCTACAAGCAAAAGCCGGAGGACGTTTTCAAAGACTTTGATGGGGATGGAGCCAAGGGATTGATCTACCTGAAAGGGGTCGAATTTTACAGCACCTGTGAACACCATATGCTGCCGTTTTGGGGCACTGCAATGATCGCTTACATCCCAAACGGTAGGGTGATCGGAGTATCGAAGCTTGCAAGGTTGCTGGATATCTACACCAGGAGATTGCAGATTCAGGAACGGATCGGGGAGCAGGTTACAGAAGCCCTGATGCAGTATTTGAATCCGGTTGGAGCTGCGTGTCTGATTGAGGCCAAGCACCTTTGCATTGCTTGCCGCGGGGTTAAGAAACAGGGCTCCATGATGGGGTACAGCAGCCTCAAAGGAGTATTCCTTGAGCATTCCAATGCCGGGGTTGCTGTCAGGAATGAACTCATGACACTATGGGCTAGGGCATGAAGATATAATATCTCAGCACTTGGTTAGAGAAAGTGCAGAAAGAGGTACTTGATTCTCAACAGTACGAATGCCGGCTCTTGTCCTATTTCTTCCTTGCAGTCGATAACAAAAGAGGCAACAAGGATTTGTACCTGCAGAATCGAGAAAAGGAATGAACATCTACATCAGCGGTTGGGTTGCGGGGCATGGGGTGGATCAGGAAAGGTTTGCTGAATAGGTCGGAGCAAACAGGATGTTTTCCTACGCTTACCTGAAAGAAGATCGGTATCGGATAATGCAGTATTTCCTGTTCCATGTTGGGGGAGAGGATGAGAATCTACCTGGCGGGAGTTCCGGGCGGGGGCTGGGCTAAGAGAGAGAGGTATTGGTCCTGTGGGACAAAAGGCTTTGGTCCTACCATTGGTTGGTTCAGGATAAAGATATGCAAACCTTGTATTTAGCGGGCACTACGTTACTGGTAGAGAGAGAGAAACATTTGCGATTTCAAAGCCGATAGACTGAACTCCTTCTTTTTCTGCCAACCTAATCAAATCCAACATGAGGCATGGGAGGATATCGTGCAAAGTAAAAAACCAATCAAAATATTCTTAGACTCCGGAGCTTATTCGGCTTTTACCCAGGGAATCAAGATCGATATCCAAGAATACATCGAATTTATCAAAAAGTACAAGCGGCATTTAGAGGTGTACGCTAATCTGGATGTTATAAAAAATCCAGATGCTACCTTTAGAAACCAACTCATTATGGAAAAAGCTGGGTTGGAACCATTACCGGTGTTCCACTTCGGTAGCGATATTAAATGGCTTCGTCGATACATTGATAGAGGGCACGACTATATCGCATTAGGAGTTGCCCAAAACAACACCACGGATAAACTATCCCCTTGGTTGGATACATTGTTTTCTAAATATCTAACTGATTCCGATGGTATGCCCATTATAAAGGTACATGGATTTGCTGTCACCAATTTCACTGTCATGTTACGTTACCCCTGGTATAGTGTTGACAGCACAAGCTGGATCATTACCGCCAGAACTGGCGGGGTATACGTCCCCGCATTGCGTAATGGGGAGTACAGCTACCAGGAACCACCCTTCAAAGTCACCGTATCCAACCGTTCCCCCAACTCAGCAGTGGACCCGGATCACATAGACCGGATGCCAAAGAGGGTGAAACAGTTGGTGCTGGATTACTTCACATCAAAGGGGTATGCCCTCGGTAAGAGTGAATGGTTCGATAAACCTCCAAGCTACGAGCTGAAAGATGGGGAGCGGTGGTGTGAGAAGAAAGCAGTCAGGGAAAAGGCCGGTAAGGGTAAGGTTGAGCGAATGGTGGAATCAGGGCTGTCCAATGATTACCGCAAACGGGATGAACTGAATATCATCTATTATGCGGATCTGGAGAAGAACCTGCCGGAGTGGCCCTGGCCGTTCAAGATGAAGAAGAAGCGGGGGTTTGGACTGTGAGGATTTACCTTGCTGGTGGTGGTTCTGACTTACCACACAACCGCTGACAAGCTACTCGATTATCGAGTAGCTTGTGTTTGGGCAGGTTATTATCCTACGGAGAAATAAATGGCCCGTTCTTCATTCGCAGACATATATTCAGGTTTTGCATGAGGGAATTAAATGCTGATTTACATAGCGTCAGAATCTGGAATGCCAAACAACCAAAGAGCTGAGAGAGAGAGATTCATTGTGGATTATGGCCCTGGAGGCAGGTTGTTCTCCTATTACCATTGCCAGGACCCGAAGTTCACATCTGGTTACTGTTTTAACTATCTGATCGGAGGGGTAGATGAAAACACAAGAACTAAAGAAAACACTGGAACTCGTTAAACCAGGCTTGGCTAATAAGGAAATCCTGGAGCAGGCAACCTCAATCATCTTCAAGGATGGGCACGCCTGGACCTTCAACGATGAGGTTGCCGTGATGGCACCGCTAGAGATCGGCATCACTGGGGCAGTACCGGCAGAGCCCCTCTACCAGTTCCTCGCTAAGCTCAGCCCGGATGTTGAGGTAGAGATAGCTGAGGGTGAAAACGAGCTGAAGCTGAAAGCAGGCAGGAACCGTGCCGGGATACGGATGGACCCTGATATCAAGCTGCCTTTGGACGAGGAGCTGGTGGAGCCTGAGGAGTGGAATGATATACCGGAAGGGTTCCTGCCTGCACTGCAAAATGTGTTGTTTTCAGCCTCACGCTCCGGGCACCTGCCGATCCTCACCTGCGTTCACATCGCCGATGAATTCATGGAAACCTGTGATGAGTTCCGCATGACAAGGCAGGGTGGCTTTACCTTAAAGATGGAAGGGGATATCAAAATCGTTGCCAAACACCTTGAGCAGCTGAAGGATTACAAACCAACCGAGGATGGAATAAACGGTCACTGGCTCCATTTCCGCAATGAAGGTGGGGTGGTTTATGCTGTGCGTATGGTGGAGGGTGAGTATCCGGACCTTTCAGGGTTCATCATCAATGATGGTGTAGAGATATCCTTCCCCAAAGAACTTAATGAAGCCCTGGATTGGGCTGCGGTTATGGCGGATGACAAAATCAAGTACGAGCAGGAGGTTTCTGTACTGCTAACCAAAGGCAACATGACAGTCAGGGGCGAAGGGCCGGATGGTTGGGCGGAACAAACCCTTAGGCTAAAGTACACCGGCGATAACCTCACTTTCAAGTCCCATCCTCTGTTCCTCAAGGAAATGGCAAAGCTGGCGAAGAAAGTCACGGTTGGCGATACCGCTCTGAAGGTTGAGGGGGAGAACGGGTTTGTCCACGTTGTAGCTCTGGAGGAATAGATGGATTATCAGGAATTCCTTCTGCACAAACAGATCAAAGATAAACCGTCTGGATTTACTGTGTCTGAAAATGATCTTAACCAAGCCTTATTTCCATTCCAAAAGGCTCTGGTTAAATGGTCTATAGCCAGAGGAAGAGCTGCACTATTTGAAGGCACAGGGCTTGGTAAAACTATCCAACAGCTTGACTGGGCAAGACTAATCTATAGACACACCAAGGCTCCTGTGCTTATCCTTGCTCCACTTGCGGTCAGTGAGCAGACAGTGCAGGAAGGTAAAAAGTTCGGTATCAAGAGTAAAGTTGTTCAATCTCAAGACGATGTCTGGAATGGTGTGAATGTAACCAATTATGAAAAGCTGCATAAATTTGATCCTTCAGCGTTTGCCGGTGTAGTGTTGGATGAAAGTAGCATCCTAAAGTCGTTTTCCGGAACCACGAGAAACCAGATAATCCAGGCATTCAAGGAAACTCCATACCGGCTGTCCTGTACTGCTACTCCAGCCCCTAACGATTACACTGAACTTGGTAATCAAGCAGAGTTCCTTGGCATAATGACTCATTCTGAAATGCGCTCCACGTTCTTCATAAATGATACTGGAGATACTGGCAAATGGCGTTTGAAAGGTCATGCGAAAGACAACGTGTTCTGGAGCTGGTTGGCAAGTTGGGGAGCGGTAGTGAACATGCCTCAAGACCTTGGGTTTGATAACGGAGGTTTTGACCTACCACCGATAAACTACCATGAGCATATACTTTCTGCCCCAAAAGGTGCAAAGCGGAGAGGATTTTTTCTTGTTCAGGTAACTGACTTGAATGACCGCAGAAGGGTTCGCAAGGAAACGATAGAGACTAGATGCAAAGCTGCTGCCGATCTTATCAATTCTACTGATGATCGGTGGTTGATATGGTGCAATCTAAACGATGAAGGAACTTTACTCGCAAAGCTAATTGATGAAGCGGTTGAAGTTGCCGGCAGACACGACAATGAAACCAAGGCGGAAAGATTGCTTGAGTTTGCCTCCGGCAAGATAAGGAGATTGGTTAGTAAGCCTGAAATAGCCGGATGGGGTATGAACTTTCAAGTGTGTCATAAGGCTGTATTCGTCGGATTAAATGATTCTTGGGAATCACTGTTCCAAGCAACTCGCAGGATATGGAGATTTGGGCAGCAGCAGCCAGTTGACATTCACATTATAGTTGAGGAGCGAGAAGGACCTGTGCTCCAAAACATCAAGCGCAAGGATGAACAGTCTAGAGCAATGGCCGCTTCCATGACAGAGCATATGAGGGACCTGGTAAAGAAAGAAGTCCTACAGGCATACAAAGAAACAGACAGCTATGAACCCAAGATGAAAATGGAAATACCAACATGGATGACTACCTGAAGCAAATCGAGCACCATGAAAGTGAGGCCAAGCGTCTGAAGGCTGAGCTGCTGAAACAGACCCACAAGAACAGACAAGCTCCAAGAGTGCTGGATCAAGCTAGCGGGGATGGTTGGGCAGCTTATCATGGGGATAGTATTGAAGTCATAAAAGGGATTCCTACTGAATCAGTGCATTACACTATATTCAGTCCTCCATTCAGCTCATTGTTTACATATTCAGCCAGCATCAGGGACTTAGGTAATTCTAGCGATAAGCAGTTCTATGATCATTTTGAATATCTTGTGCCTGAGATGTTGAGGACCACTCTACCCGGCAGATTATGTACTTTGCACTGCGCAGATATTCCGGCAATGTTGGAGCGGGATGGCTACATGGGACTGAAAGACTTTCCCAGCCACTTGAGATCCATGATGGAACAACACGGCTGGATCTTTTACAGTAGGCATATAATATGGAAAGATCCTTTAGTGGAAGCTACTAGAACCAAAGCTCTTGGTTTGGCACACAAACAAGTAGTAAAGGACTCTTCCAGATGCAGAGCAGGTATTCCCGATATGCTGCTTACATTTGTCAAGCCTGGTGAAAATCCAGTACCAATAAATAGAGGGAATGGATTTGATAGCTACATTGGGGAGAAGAACGAACCAAGAGCGGGCAAGACCGATGATCCAGCAACTAACAAATACAGCCACATGGTCTGGCAAAGATATGCGAGTCCGGTATGGATGGACATAAACCAGACAGATACGCTTAACATCAGACTGGCCAGAGAAAAAGATGATGAGCGGCATATATGCCCGCTGCAGCTACAGGCGATAGCTAGATGTCTTGAGCTTTGGTCAATGCCTGGAGAAACTGTGGCGAGCTGGTTTGCTGGTATCGGCTCAGAAGGTTATCAGGCTTTGAAAATGGGCCGCAAGTTCATTGGTGTAGAACTGAAGAAAACCTATTTCAACGTGATGGTTAGGTATCTCAAAACAGCAGCAAACAAAAAGGGCAACCTATGGAAAACGAAATCCGGGAAGAAATAAAAAGATCATATGAAAACTACCCAGCATTTCACAGTAACCACGAAGGCTGGGCAGTAATAAAGGAAGAGCTGGATGAATTGTGGGATTGCATCAAAGGTAGCAAGCTAGTCACGGCAGATGATCGTATGCGAAAAGAAGCCATTCAGGTGGCTGCAATGGCTATCCGGTTTGTGGAGGATCTTTACCATGGCTAGGCTATTCACTCACAGTTCGCTAAAGAAGATAGCAGTAGTTCCAGTTAGGACCACAGGTTGTTCTTCCTGTGGGCTGGCGACTGGCTGTTTGCATCCGAAGATGGAACCTACCGGGGAGGGTAGGAAAAAGATCCTTGTGCTGGCTGAGGCCCCTGGAGAGGATGAAGACAAGAAGGGAGTGCAGCTGATCGGTAAGGTGGGGCAGAGGGTCAGGTGGGAGTTTAGAGCCCTCGGCATTGATCTGGATAGGGATTGCAGAAAAACAAATAGCGTTAGGTGCCGACCGCCCGGTAACAGAACCCCAACACCAGATGAAATAGCTCAGTGCCGCAAGCACATATTCGATGAGATCCAGAGATTCCACCCCAAAGTGATTCTGCTGCTAGGTGGACCTGCTGTGATATCGTTACTAGGCGGAAGGTGGAAGCATGATAGCGACCTGACGATATCCAGATGGCGTGGCCTAACTATACCGGACCACGATCTCGGGTGCTGGATCTGCCCTACCTTTCACCCAAGCTATGTTGAGCGGGCCGAATACCAAACACCGGCCGCTGCCGTGTTGTGGAAAAAAGATATCCAGAGAGCTTTTTCTCTAACCGAACAACTACTTCCAAAGAAGCTTGAGCCAGATGTCATCCAGCTAACCGAACCCTACCAGGTAGAAGGACGTTTGCTGAAGCTGTGGCAGTATGGGAAAGCAAGGAGCTTAGTCAAAGAATCTGCTCCCTGGGCTGGAGTAAAGCCTGGCAGCAAGGAGTGGATGCGGTTGTGGAAAGAACACCCCAAATACCACCAGGCCATGCTCGATTACAAGGCCGATCCAGAAAAGACAGAGCAGCTAAAGATTGACCATCTTACCATAGCCCTGGATTATGAAACGACTGGTTTGAAACCCTACGGCAAGGAGCACCGAATAGTTAGCTGCTCTATAGCAGATGGACCAGAGCAGGTGTGGGCATGGATGTGGCAGTTAAATGACTCAAAGATTGCCGCTCTGTACCGGGAGCTAATGCAGCTTGAAACGGTCCGGAAGATCGGGGCAAACATAAAATTTGAGCATGTCTGGACAAGAGCAAAGGAAGGGTTTGAGATCAAGCAGTGGTGGTGGGATACGGTTACGGCAGCTCATGTATTGGATAACCGTAGAGCCAATGCGAATGTCGCCTTCCAGACCTACACAAGGCTAGGGATACTGGGTTTCAAGGATGATACTCAATCGCTGCTGAGGGCTGCAGACAGTAATGCCCTAAACCGTATCGATGAAATACCAGTGACCGATCTGTTACAAAGAAACGGTCTTGATAGTGCATATGAATTCGCTATAGCTATGGAGCAGAGGAAGGAGTTCGGGTATGTCGATTAAGATCACCGCAACCACGAAAGAGGCATACGAACTCTTCCATGAGGGCTCCCTAGCCTTGGCTGAGGCCGAATTCAACGGCATAAGGTGTGACCGGGATTACTGCGAAAAGATGATAGCCAACCTTGCAAGGCAGGAAAAGGCTCTCACAGCTCAGCTGGAAAAGACCGATCTTGGAATAGCTTTCAAGCAGCGGTACCGGAACTCAACCAACTTCGGCAGTGATCACCAACTAAGACAAATACTCTATACCGATATGGGCCTGCAAACCAGCAGGAAAACAAGGGGCGGTAAAAAGGGACAGCAGCTGGCCTCAGTGGATAATACAGCCCTTGAATCCTTGGGTAGGGATGATGTCAGGCTGCTGTTGCGGATCAGGAACGTGCAAAAGATGGGTAACACCTACCTCAAGAACCTACTGCAGGAGAGCGAGGCAGACGGATATATCCACCCTTTCTTCCACCTGAACAGCTATGATGATGACAAAGGCGGTGGAGCCAGGAGCTACCGCGGTTCAAGCTCAGATCCGAACTTTCAGAACCAACCCAACCGCCACGAACAGGACAGGAAGCTGGTTAGGAGAGCCTTCCTCCCTCGCCCAGGCCACCGGCTGGTAGGCAGGGATTATGGCGGCATTGAAGTCAGGATAAGTGCCTGCAACCATCAGGACAAGAATATGATCCGGTACATTGAGCAGGGGGACGATATGCACCGGGACTGCGCTTCTATGGCCTTCCTGCTACCTCAAGAGCTATGCACTAAAAAAGCCGGTAGGTACGGTGGAGAGATACGGCAGACAGGGAAGAATGCCTATGTGTTCCCGCAGTTTTACCTGCAGCAACCGGAGAATACTGCAAGAGGGCTGTGGGGGCAGATGGTTGAGATGCCTTTGCGCATGCCAAATGATCCGGACAAGACCGTGCAACAACACCTGAAGGAAAAAGGCATCAAGAGTTATGATGCTTTTGAGAAGCACATCATCAAGGTCATAGAGGGTTTCTGGACCGATATGTTCCCTGGATTCAAGAAATGGCGGGATAAGCATATCGAGGCCTACAACAGAAAAGGGTACTTCGATATGCTCACAGGGTTCCGGGTAGAAGGGGTTTTAACTCCGTTTCAGCTCGGAAACTACCCGATCCAGGGGCCGGCATTCCATTGTTTACTCTGGTCTCTGATACAGGTGAACAAGCTGTGGAAGGGTAAAGGGGAGGGGTGGAGGAGCAAGATAGTTGGACAGATCCATGATGAGCTTACAACTGATGAGCATGATGAGGAGTTCCAGACCAACCAGCAGGAAGTGATCCCGATAATGGCTGAGGATATCCGCAAGCACTGGGACTGGATTATCGTACCGCTTGAGGTTGAAGCGGATGCCACTCCGGTAGATGGGAACTGGTTTGAAAAGAAGGAGGTGAGATAGGATCTATGAATGCGGAGATCAATGACCGAATTAAAATGGTCTCCCTACGTCTATAAGTTTGGAAATCAGTGGTAGGTGTCCAAAGACGGCCAAATAATGCCTTTGTCTGACGATGTGAATAACAGAGAAGAAGCGATTGAAGCTGCAAAAAAGTTATTAAACAAGGAGGTGAAGGAATGGAAAATAAAGAAGTTCTAAGATTAGCCTTGAGAAGTATAAGGTACTATCCAAAATATGAATATACAATTGGTGCTGTAAGTAAAGGAAAAGGAGGGAAATAGTGCCACTGCATACCGACCATCGGCCTACCGACCTGGACCAGATCATAGGTAACCAGGATACCGTAATGACCCTAAAAGCTCACCTGGCTAAGGATAGGCCGAACCGCAGCCTGTTGTTCATCGGACCTTCAGGCTGTGGCAAAACCACCTTAGCCACTTGTGTAGCCAACGAGCTTGGAGCAATCGACAAGAACGGCTGGAACTTCAAGGTGCTCAACGCCAGTGACTTCCGCGGTATCGACACGGTACGAGATGTCAGAGCAGCAAGTCAGAACCGACCCCTCGGGCAAGCTAGAGCAAGGGTGTGGTTGTGGGATGAGTGCCACAAGATTTCCTCGGATGGGCAGGAAGCCATGCTGAAGCTGCTGGAAGACCCACCACGGGACTGTTGGTTCCTGCTAGCTACAACGAATCCTGAAAAGCTGAAGGCTACTCTCAAGCGGCGCTGCACAGAGTTCCAAGTGAAGCCAGTAAGCGACCGGGAGCTTTCCATACTACTCTACCGCACCTTGAAGGCTGAGGGAAAGAAAGTACCAAAAGAGATCCTCCAACAGATCATTCAAGATAGCCTGGGTTCCCCTGGCGTAGCTCTGAACATACTGGATAAAGTTATTGATCTGCCAGAGAAGCAAATGGCGTCATGTGCAAAGCAATGGGCAGAAAATAGGAACCAAGCAGTGACCCTATGCCGGTTAATAAACGATGCCAGGAAGAGTGGAAATTACAGTTGGAAGGAGATCACCGAACTAATCCAAACCATAGACACGGACCCGGACAGCACAGGATATGTGATGTCTGAATACTTTGCCAAGGTGGCTTTGGGAGGAGATGAGGGAGCTATGGCAGTGGTGCATCTGTTCAATTACACTCCTATGGCTAGGCTGCTGAGTAATATCCATACCAGCTTGTTTGCAGAAGGAGAATAAAAGTTTTACTTTACTTTTTGAAATTAAACATTAACCTTCTGTATCAGGGGAGGGAACGCATGGCGGAGAATCGTAAGATAGCCAACTGCATGACCGTCTACCAGGGCAATATAGAACTCTGGAAACGGAGGACCGGAGATAATCGGTTCCTGGATGCGGCAGGCAGGGCGGAGAAGGAGCTTAGAGAACTGGTTAAGACAATACCGAAGGGGGAGGGGAAAATGTTAATGTTTGTGTATGGGTTGGCTTGTGGTTACGCTTTGGTGAAGTTGAGCCGGTGGTTCTTCGTCGGCCTCGGGCAAGCAATCGATTATGCCGACTATCACAGAGGAGGTGATTTGTGAAACTGAGTGAGAAGCTAAAGCTCGCCTATGAGGTGATTGAATTCCTGGAGTCCAAAGGGACCAAGGAAGAGGACATGCAGATAGTACTGATGTCCGCAGTTGGAACCATCATATCCCAGGGCAACGTGATGGCCCAAAATCCAGGAGCGCACTAAGAAGATATTCGGGGTACTGGAAAACGCCGGGAAGGGGAAGAACTGATGGAAACGTATCTTATTATCGCAGTTGTAGCAATCTTCGGCGCAGTCTGTTACGGCACTGGATACAAGCACGGCCGGGATTCGTGGTGACGCAAATACTGCTGAGAGGAGGTGGGTGTGAATTACGCGCGGGACGTTTCAATCGATTATAACAACCTGCATTTTGAATGGGCTAGGCAACCAGACCTTACCCTGCAATACGGTGAGGAGCTGGCAGAAGCAAGGAGGCTGACCGACAAGGCTAAAGAAGCCCTTGACGTTGCCAAAGCAAAGGCTTTCCAGAAAGCCCTGGCTGAGGTGCAGAAACCGGTCGATGCGGTAAAAGCCGCAGCTGATCTGGACCCGGATTTCTTAAATGCAGTGGAATCCTACAACATGGCCCAGCACAACCAGAGGCTTGTGCAGGTAGCTTATGACGCCGTTCAGGTGAAGAAAACAGCCCTGGAAAACTGGGTGCGGTTACACGGGCAAGAATACTTTGCTCAACCAATCGAGCCAAGAGAGTATGAGCAATGGGCGGGAAAGAGGTTTGGAGAAGAGAGTCAGGAAAAAGTAAAGGACAGAGCCAATGCTAATGCAAAAGCTGCGGCAGCGGCCAGGAGACCGAGAACCAAGTAGAGAAAGGAAAATACTATGGCAGTACAACCAAGAGGACGAACAACTGGGCGCCCGGCGGCAGCTTCAGATCGTAAGGCAGCGGCCGCAGCCAGGGCAAAGCAGCGGGCACGGGAACAACAGCAGGAAAACCAGGGCAGAGGGTACTTGAAGCTGCCGGCGAATATTAAGATGCTGGAGTACAAGGACGGAGCAAGGACCCTTCTTAGCGTGATCCCTTACATTGTGGAAGAGAAACATCACCCGGACAAAGTGGAGCCTGGTGAGCTGTGGTACAAGCGCCCGTTCAAGGTGCACCGCAGCATCGGTGCTGGGGATGACCGCAAGGATTACGTCTGCCCTCGCACCTTCAACCCGCGGAACAAATGTGCTATCTGTGAAAACGTTGCTGAGCTTTCCAAGAACTGGGATGCTAACCAGGAGCAGATTCGGGAAGAGAAAGCCAAGAACAGGGACCTGATGCTGGTGTACAACCATGACAGCAAAGAACTCTGCCTTATCAACGAACCCTATGGTGGCGGAAATATGGTAGGGTTTGGTATGCTGTTAAACAGTAGAATCGAGAACCCACGGGCTGAGGAATGGGCGGCTTTCTGGCTGGATGGTGAAGATGGGATGGCGCTGGATATCCAGTGGAAAGGTGCTGGGCTTGGAGGCAAGAAAGACTGGATAAAGCCCATCAGCATCGACTTTGTTGCTCGTAAGGATGCCCCAGTACCTAAGGACATTTGGGGAAGAGCTATCGAGCTTTCCTCACTGTTGATCAAGACTGAACCAGCTGCACTTGAGGCTGCTTATTATGAGATCCCTGAGGAAGATATAGTTCCGCCGAATGACCAGCAAGGACCGGAGTCTGAACAAGAACCTGAAGGGGGCGAAGAGGACGATATCCCTTTTGACGAGCTGAGCGTGGCTGAGCAGGTCGAGGCCATGAAGGCATGGTCCAAAGAAGAGCTGCTGGAGTTCTCCAAAAAAGCAGAACTAAAGGACGCAAAAGGTAAGGATATCCACAAGTTCTATGCCCGCAGCGATATCAAGTTCGTGTATGGCGCGGTGTCCGGAGCCTGGGTGCTGTTGTTTGGGGATAACGATGCTCCCACGGAAGATGAAGCTGGCTCTACGGAATGCCCATTCGGTCATCCGTTTGGGGCGCAAGGGTTTAACGAGTTTGATGAATGCAAAACCTGCCCTGAAACAAGCTACGAAGCTTGTATGGAAGCAGCGGAGTAAGTAACAAGAAGTAAGTAACGGTTAGGCTGGGGGTCATTCCCCAGCCTGTAAAGGAGGCACACACAATGCCAGAAAAACAAGAATACATAAATGGCTCAGATGCCTATCGGCGATATATAGAGGCAGGAGGGGGGATCAGTTACCCTACCTTCCTCAAGCTGCTGAAAGATAAGCAGCTTGCCATCCAACCAACCGGCAAGCAGGGAGCGTACATAGTGCACCATGAAAGGTTCAAACAATGGTTAAAGGAGGAGGTAGAGAATGCCGCCTAAGGAGAGGACCAAAAAGCCGCTTGCTGAGCAAGTGCTAGAGAAAGCAGTCTCGGAGGGGGAAAGCTATCGGGAGCCGCCTGTAAGGTTGTTTCTGCCGACTGGTTGCGCTGTTCTCAACTGCGTACTGAGTGACAGGGTAGATGGAGGGTGGCCTTGTGGTAGGATAGTGAACCCGATTGGGGACAGCGACACTTGTAAAACTGTGCTTGCCATGAACTCCCTAGCAGAAGCTTGCGAGCTTCCAGAATTCAATGATTACAGACTGATCTATCTGGATGAAGAAGCCAGCATGACCTGTATGAGTTTGTTTGGCAGCAAGGTAAAAGAGCGTGTGGAACTGCGAACTCCAGATGCTGAGGAAGAGGAGTTAAGAGCACCAGAAACCATAGAAGAACTGCATTATTTTTTACTTGAGCTGTTAGATTCAAAGCAGCCATTTGTCTGCGTTGTAGATAGCTTTGATGCTCTGCCAAGCAAAAACGAGCTGGAAGAAACACGAAAGAACAAAAAGGCTCATGAAAGCAACAAAGAAGGCTCTGGCTCCTACAACATGAGTAAACAGAAGTATGTAAAAAAGATGTTCCGTGAGATCAAAGGCGGCATCACGGATTCAGACAGCATGCTCATGATTGTAAGCCAGACCATAGCCAATATCGGCAGTATGTTTGATCCTAAAACCGTAGCAGGTGGCGGGGCTTTAGAGTTTTTCTGCCGGCTGCGGTGCTGGCTGAGCAAGCTGGAAGTTGATAAGGTGAAAGGTCGAGCTATCGGGCGAAGGATAAAATGCAAGGTAACTAAAAACCATATCACCGGAAAGAAACGTGACTGCAAGCTGTGGGTTTATGAACGGTATGGAATACAAGATATTATGACCAGCGTGGATTTCCTCTGCGAGGAAAACATTCTAGCCAAGCTCGGAGGCTGGATCGAAGTCAAGCAGTGGGGCGTGAAGAAGCAGATGAAGGACCTTATCAAGTACGTGATGGAAAATAACCTGCAAGACGAGCTGAACCAGATGGTGCAGGAAGCTTGGGACGGTATTGAAGCCAGCCTGGACACTGGGTGGGGGAGTCGGTATGAGTAGAAAAAATGATCCGATTGAGCTTTGTGTAGAATACAGGCACGACACTGACCTTGCCGTGCTCATCAAGGACGGAGATCAAGAGGTTTGGATACCCAAAAGCCTCATCGAAAACAGGGATGATATAGATTGGGATAGCTTTGAGCAAGGCGACCTGATTGAAGAGCTGATCATTCCAGAATGGTTAGCAGAAGAAAGGGAGCTAATTTGATGAGGTATTCCAGCCGCAAGGAGAAAGCAAAGAGGCTACAGAAGTACGTAGCCTACAAGGTGGCGGAACTAACCGGTCTTCCATGCGGAAAGGATTGCTCGATAGAGAGCCGGCAGATGGGGGAAACCGGGCCGGATGTGCGGTTGGATATGGAAGCCCGCAAAAGGTTTCCATTCACCGTCGAGTGTAAGAATCAGGAAACCTGGTCAGTACCAGCAGCGATAAAGCAATGCCAGGCAAACTTGTACGATGGTACGGACTGGCTGCTGGTGCTATGCAAAAACCGTATGCGGCCGGTCGTGGTGCTGGATGCTGAGGTGTTTTTTGAACTGCTGGAAAAGACCAAGTTGAGAGGGAGGACAAGATGAAGACTGTTACATCCATAATTGGTAATTTGGAATGGCAGTATGCGGATGACGGAGTGAAGCGTATGTGGGAGCAGGCAGTAGCCTACGCCAATTCTCTAGGAAATGGTTGGAGGCTCCCAACAATTCATGAGTTGTTTTCCCTTGTGGATGTAAACCGATTTGGGCCGGCCTGCGTACGTGATATAAAATGTAAGCCAGAAAGTTACTGGTCAAATGATGTAGGGGATGGTCATCCGGACCATGCTTGGGGCGTTGATTTCTACAATGGCTATGTTGGTTGGCTAAAAAAGCACAACGGTTATTTGGTCCGGTGTGTTAGGGACTTACCAAAATGATCAAGTCCATATCCATCAAAAACTTCGGCAAACACGAATCTCTTGACCTGGAACTCCACCCAGGGGTCAATATCATTTGCGGGAAGTCTGCTAGGGGCAAATCCTGGTCTGCCCCGCGGCCCCTGCGGTGGGTAGCCAAGAACAAGCCCCTGGGGGACGGAATAAGGAATTGGGGTGGGGGAGATACGTCAGTAGGAATCATCCTGGAGGATGGAACGTTAATAGTTAGAGCCAAAAACAAGGACAACGTTTACCTGCTTGATCAATCTGGATTAACCGAACCGCACCAAGAGTTCAGGGCATTTGGTCGGAATCCCCCCGAAGAAATCCAGAAGATTCTCAATCTGGACGACATCAACTTTCAGAGCCAGCACGATCCCCTTTATCTTCTTTCCATGAGCCCGCCAGAGGTAGCCAAGGTACTGAACAGGCTGGCTGGCCTGGATAAGATCGATGAAGCCTTCGGCAAAATCAACAAACGGTTGTGGAACGAGCAGCAGGAAAGGAAAACAGCAGAAAAGCTGAAGGGGGAGCTGGAAGAAGAACTTGAGAAGTACATCGGGCTGGATAAGCTTGACGTTGATCTGGCAGTGATAAAGGAGCTGGAGGACAGGGCGCTCAAGGCTAAGGGTAGAGCGGGAAGGATAGCTTGGGCGGTGGAGCGGGTGGAAATTAGCCGGGTGGAAGAGGGGAAATACGCCGGGGTGGACGGGGTCAGCAAAAAGCTCGGGGATACCGAAAGAACCGTGGAGGAACTGGACAAAGTAAAGCAGAAGGGGGACAAGGTGGCCGGGTCAATAAGCAGGATGGAAAGGGCACTCAAGGAGGAGAGAAAGTATGCCGGGTATGAGCGGGTTGCCGTGATGGTATGGGAGATCGGGGAGGCACTGAAAGAACCCGAAATCATGAGGACCAAGGCCGGGAAGATCAGGGAGCTAGTAGGTAAGGTAGAGGAAACTGGGGAGAGGGCTGAGGAGCTGGGGAAAGAACTTGCCGGGGTAGAGGATGAGTTCCACAGGTTGATGCCGGAGGAATGTCCCTTGTGTGGTATGACGGCCCGTAACCTATGAGGAGCGGATGAAGATGAAATGCTTTTATCATTCAGCAGATTTAGACGGCCACTGTTCTGGAGCGATAGTCAAGTATCGGTATCCAGAGTGTGAAATGTATCCTATCAACTACGGTGATGAGTTTCCCTTTAGTGATGTCAGGGAAGAAGAAATAATCTACATGGTAGACTTCTGCCTCCAGCCCTTTCATCAAATGGTTGATCTTGCGGAGAGCGGCGCAACAGTTGTTTGGATAGATCACCATAAGAGCGCCATCGAGGAATATAACAAATGGTATCACAACACCAAGACGGATGCCATGAAATATCTGCTATTCGAGGGGATGCGTGACACCACTAAAGCCGCCTGTGAACTCACATGGGAATACCTATTTCCAGATAAACCGGTTCCTCTCGCCGTCAAACTCCTGTCTCTATATGACTCCTGGACCTACCAGGGCCACGAACTTGAAGACATGGTTCTGCCGTTTCAGATGCGGATGAGGATGGAAGATCTTGACCCGAAAAATTGGGAGGATTGTGGCGATAAATGGTCTAATCTATTTGGCCCACCGGAAGGGTTTATTTCCGAAGATGGTGAAATGATCCGAGTCAGTGACTTGATCGAAGAAGGCCGCCTTATCCTCCGCTACGATGAGGAGCAGAAGCGGAGGTATGTGCAGACTTATGGGTTTGAGACCCGTTTAGGAGCCTTTCCCTATGAACAGTTAGTATGGGGAGGGGACGCAAAACAGACCATGTATGGAAAGTATTACAAAGCCATCGCCGTAAACCTCGGCCACACAAATTCTAAGGTCTTTGATTCGGTGTGGCAAAAGGAATGTGAGGATTGTTGTGGTATTGGAATCTTTGAAGATGGCAACTTTGGGGATGCCTACGAAAAGGTAACTTGCCATGTTTGCAACGGCACAGGCCACATCGAACCCTACGACCTCATGATTACCTTCTGCCGCCGGAAGGACAAACTCTGGAACGTCAGCCTCTACAGCACCAAACCTGACATCGACTGTGGAGCCATCGCTAAGTCCTTCGGCGGCGGCGGGCACAAAGGTGCGGCAGGATTTCGGTGCGAAAAGTTACCTTTTAATTATTGATAGGATAGAGGCGTATGAAAACCAAACCTGATGCTATAATCGTAGGTGATATCCACTACCGGGATGACCAGCCGATATGCAGGACGGATGACTTTTGGGAAACGCAAAAGCGCAAGGCCCAGTGGCTGTGTGACTTGTGGGAAAGGTTGGACCGGCCTATGGTGTTGCAGCCAGGGGACGTATTTCACCGGTGGAAGTCCAGCCCACAGGTAATACGAGCGGTGCTGGAGTACCTGCCTCCTATGGCGACGATACCGGGCAATCATGACCTTCCAGCTCATAACCTGGAGCTATACGATAAAAGTGCTTTGGCTGTGGTGGGGAAGGCCGGTAACGGATGGACAATACTGATGGGGGAGGGACTTGAACTTCCAAAACCATTTCCGATAATCGTACCGTTTCCCTGGGGAGATGAACCGTACAACCCACGAGGGGAGGATAAACTAAGGCGGGCTATGCTCGCCCACACCATGATCGTTAAAGACCCACAACCGTTTGAAGGGGAACAAGCCCTGGCTTTCCTGCGGCGAATGGTAGGATATGATCTGATCGTGACCGGCCATAACCACCAGCAGATCGTGGCCCAAAGAGGTGATAGGCTGCTGGTGAACCCAGGCGGCTTCACTCGGCAGACAGCAGATGAAGCAGAGCACAAGCCCCATGTGTTCCTGTGGTATGCTGAAAAGAACAGACTGGAACCCGTCCCAGTACCGATTGAGCCCAATGTCGTCACTCGGGAACACCTGGCAACCAAAGAGCTACGGGATGAACGGATAGCGGCATTTGTGGAGAGCCTGGTTGAAGAGGAAATTGAAATCGGAGTGAACTTCTTGGAAAATGTTATGCGGGCCTTGGAAAGCAATAAGGTCCGGGAAATGGTTAGACAGCGGGTGATGGAGGCATTGGAATGACCAAGGCAGAGTTAGAAATCCTGGAAACAGCAGCGGCCATCCTCCATAAGGAAGGTTATTTAAGCATATATGACTCCAGGGAAAGTGACATATTTTGGTTAGCCAGGGATCTCGTACACAGGGCCGGGAACTTAGCAGAACGGCGATTTGGCTTAGGAGGGAGCTAGGGCATGAGCATTGAAGATCAACCACTGAGCACAGTGAATTGCCCTGTGCGTAATATTTTGATGGAAGTAGAAAACGTGGAAATAAAGAAGGCAGAGTGCCTGGGCCTGGGAGGATTCCCCGGATATCAAACTTATCAGGAGAAGGATATTTGGACTCTAAGATGCCAGCACGGATGTAAGTTCATCTTTACCCCTGGTAATATACTAACGTGGGATGGGAGGGCAGTAAGAACATGAGCATTGAAGATCAATTATTAGCACTGAAACGCAAGGTGGACCGGTTATCCCAGCTCCGGGACAAGGCTGTTTGGGAGAGGGAGGCAGCTGAAAAGGAACTCAAGACGGAATGCGGTACCGCGGACCTGAAAAAGGCCAGGAAGGAGGCTGAGCGGTTGGAGAAGGAGGCTGAGGTATTAGAGAAGCAGATAGCAGACAAGCTGGCCGGGGTAATGAAGGAACACAAAGAGCTGCTGGAGATGGTGTGATGGATAAGAACAGTGAAATTTACCTGCCGCTAAGAGAACTAGCCAGGGAGGCTGTCAAGGAAATGATAACTGACTTCCAGCGGAGTATATGGCTGGATAAGGTGAACTCAGTGGACGGTTGGTGGAGGGATGAAGCGTGAACACCACTGACCTCACTACCAAACTCCACCGGCTAAAGGGACAACGCTCCCAGCTCCAAAGGCAGCTGAAAACAGTCAAGTCCACTTACATCACCGCTTACCGCAACGTAGCGGCAACGGAGGAAGCCAAGGCCCTGCTGCAAAAGGTAGCTAAGGAAACCCAGGACCAGCTCCGCTACCACGTGACGGACTTGGGCAGTATGGCACTTGAGGCCGTGTTCGGCCCCGGCACCAAACTGGACCTGGAATTCAAGGAAACCAATGGCAAGACCTCCGCCCAGTTGCGTTTCCTAACAGCTGATGGTAATGCTACAGACCCGCTGGAGGAGGATAGCGGAGGAGCTGCAGATATAGCCGCATTCGCCTTGCGATGTAGCCTGTGGGCTATGCAGAGACCGAGGACCAGAGCTGTAATGATAATGGACGAGCCTGCAAAAAATATCAATGATGAAACTAGAGAGATGCAAAAGCGGTATGCTGAGATGGTAAAAGAAGTAAGTGAGCGGTTGGGAATGCAATTCATCATCGTTACGCAAATTCAAGAGCTGGAGGAAGTGGCGGACAAAATATTCAGGTTCTAAACCATACGCACGGAGGTGTAAGAGATGGCACAGAAAACTTTGGAAAGTCAACCCATAGAAGGTAATGAACTGGATAATAACGTGAAGGCACTCCTCACGGCTATAATTATGAATTCCTTAAAAGACCTGTTCCTTAAAGCCCCGCCAGGTATTTCTCCAGGAGAGAGCAAATCGGCTGGGAAGTCTTACCGGAAAATGGTCAGGGAGGAGGCTTGGGACTGGTTCTGGAATGATGAGTACAGGTTCGGAAGCTTCCTGTATTGCTGTGACATTTTGGACGTGAATGTTCAAGCAATTAGAGGAGAGCTTGCCAGGAATAAAGAGATGGTGAAACGCCGGGTGCTGTTATTGTATAGGCATAGGCATATTGACAGTTGAAGGAGAAGAAGTCATGAAAAAGTTATTGATCATGTTGGTCTTAATGCTCACTATTGGCATGCCTCTGTTTTCCCATGCTGAGGAGCTTGAGCTAAAATGCGCCGCTCCATTCTATTGCTCATTCTGCGATAAGATCGGCGTTGACAATTATTATAAGATCACTTTCCTACATCCTGGTGTCACACCGCATATCCTGATTGTCGATGGCGAAGATATTAAAATCTGTAATGAGCGCATATGGTATCTCGGGGATCGAGTG